>HHCFR02800__coassemble_11519_pt1 | contig 3580 bp, 5 predicted proteins | sample HHCFR02800__metabat2_high_PE_019 | metagenome-assembled genome bin HHCFR02800 | reverse complement strand
CGCCTATGGGCAAGCAGGTGCTGCATGAGTTCATCGGGATGCTGACCAGTGACGAGAAAGCTGCGGTCTGAGCCGAAGAAGCCGCGCCCGTCGGAGAAGCTGACCGAGCTGCCGAGCGCCGCCGCGCACCGCGAGGCGGCGCAGTACGAGGACGACAACGTCGGCGTCGAGGCTGCAAACCGCACGACGCAGGCGGCGGAGGGCGGCGCACGCTACGCGGCGAAGCTCTCAGCAAGACCAAGGCATGAGGCAAAATCCGAGCCGCAGGGCGCAAAGCAGCAGCAAAAGCGCGGCATCAAGGCGGCTTACTCCAAGGCGCGGCAGGGCAAGTCCACGACCACCGCCACGGCCAAGAGCGCAAAGAAGGCTGCGGAAAAGGAAAAGAAGACGGTGCAGTTCATCTACCGCCATAGAAAGGGCATCGGCATCGCCGCTGCCCTTTTCCTCGCTGTCGTCTTCATCATGAACGCGCTCACGTCCTGCTCCGTGTTCCTGCAAGGCGGGCTGAACAGCGTCGGCCTCACGACCTACCCCAGCGCCGACGAGGATATGCTCGGCGCTGAGGCGGCATATGCCGCGATGGAGGCAGAACTGCAAGACTATCTCGACAGCTACGAGGCCACGCACGACTACGACGAGTACCACTTCGACCTTGATGAGATCTCACACGACCCCTATGTGCTCACGTCTCTGCTCACAGCTCTCAAAGGCGGCGAGTGGACGCTCGACGACGTGCGATCCGACCTTGATATGATGTTCGAGCGCCAGTACATCTTGACCGAGGACGTCACCACATATACCCGCTACGACGAGGACGGTGAGCCATACGAGTACACGGTCTGTACCGTCACGCTTGAGAACTTCGACCTCTCGCACCTGCCCGTGTACCTCTTGACCGAGGACGCGCTCTCACTCTACTCACTCTACATGGCCACGCTTGGCAACCGGCCCGACCTGTTCCCGGACTCCGGCTACGTCGGCGCGTACACCGACCCGAAGCCCACGTATGAGATACCGCCGGAGGCTCTGGAGGACGAGCAGTTTGCAGCAATGATGGAGGAAGCTCAAAAGTACGTCGGCTACCCCTACGTCTGGGGCGGCAGCAGCCCGGCCACGTCCTTCGACTGCTCCGGTTTTGTCTCGTGGGTCGTCAACAACTGCGGCGTCGGCTGGAGCATAGGCCGATTGACGGCTCAGGGGCTTTACAACATCTGCACGCCCGTGAGCGAGGCCGAGGCCAAGCCCGGCGACCTCGTGTTCTTCGAGTACACCTATGAGGGGCCGTGGATTACTCACGTCGGCATATATGTCGGCGACGGCTGGATGATACACGCCGGCGACCCCATCGGCTACATCAAGTTTATGGATTCGTACTACTCAGACAATTTCGTAGGCTTCGGGCGGCTCCCCGCCGTCTGAGGCCGGAAAGGAGAATCTTTGGACGCAAGAATACCTAAGCTGCGCGCCGAGGCCGCAAGGCTCAAGACGCGCATAGAAAACCTGACCGCGCGCTACAACGCGACAATAGATAAAGTAACCGAGCTTGAGAACCTCGAGATCGTGGGCCTGGTGCGCGCGGAGAACATGAGTATCGAGCAGCTCGCGGAGCTCATAAAGGGAGGTGCCGCCAATGCGTAAACTCGCGCCGCTTCTGTGCGCCGCCGCGCTCACGCTGAGCCTCGCCCTGCCTGCGGGCGCGTACTACGCCTCAAACGAGGACGGCGCTAATGAGCCGGGCGGCCCCATGACGAGCATCAGCGTCACGACGGAGCCGGTCTCGGAGCCTGAGCTGTCCTCGCTCGGCGGGCTGACGCCGGACGGCAACCTCGCGCTCATAGACGACATCCTCGACGGCAGCTACTACTCCAGCGAGGAGATAGGCGAGGGCGGCAAGATGCAGTTCGTGACGGTCGAGACCAAAAGCGGCAACGTGTTCTACCTCGTCATCGACCACAGCACCGGGGACGTGTACTTCCTGAACCTCGTGGACGAGTCCGACCTGCTCGCGCTGCTGGAGGACGAGGGCTACGAGGCCGAGTGCGACTGCAAGGTCAAGTGCGAGGCGGGCGCGGTGAACACCGACTGCCCCGTCTGCCGCACAGACCTCAAGGGCTGCAAGGGCGAGGAACCCGAGCCGACGCCCACGCCGACCCCGGCTGCTGACTCCGAGCCGGAAGATGAAGGCGGCTTCAACGCGGCAGCCATTCTTCCCATCGTACTCATCCTGCTGCTCATCGCGTGCGCTGCCGCTGCCTTCCTGAAGCTCCGCAAGAAGAAGCCCGACACCAGCGGCGACACCGACCTCGACGACTACGAGTTCCCCGAGGACGACGAGGAGGACGAGGCCAAGTGAAATACCGCTTCACGAGCAGCCCCTTCGAGGCGCTGATGACAAAGATACCGCCCGCGCCCAAACCCGACCCGCCGCCCAAACCTCCCGAGGGCCACTTCTGCTACGGCTGCGCCCGCTACGGTCTGGGATGTGTCAGGCCGTGTTACCGGGATGCGGAGAAAAACGACAAAACCTCCTGTTGACATTATACCGGTACGCCGGTATAATAATTGCAAGGAGGCGAGGAACATGACGTTGAAGGAACAGATCGCCCATCATAACACGACCATGTACAGGCTCGCCAAGGACAGCGGAGTCCCTTACTCCACCATCAACGACATATGTACCGGCAAGTCCCGCATCGAGAATGCCAGTGCCGGGACAGTATACAGACTTGCAAAGGCGCTTGGGACAACTGCTGACGAGCTTATTGCGCCGAGCTTCGAGCGCCCGGCCTTCGGCATTTTCAAGGGCAACGTATGCCACACGCTCAAGGAGCAGGGAGATATACAGTTTATAATCAACACGCTTGAAAGCGGTGAGATACGCAAGCTGTTCAGCAAGGGATGGTATGAGGAGAGCTTATATCTTCTCGCCATGCTGGACTATGTGAGTCGAGTCAACCACGTGCCTCTTTGCAGTGAATACAGCGACATTCGCTCCACCAAGCTGGACAGGGTCGTATACTCATCGAGCGTCCTGATGCTTTGCAGGATGACAAAAAGCGAGGAGCCGAAAGTGAAGGCCAGGAAAGAAGCCATCCCGGAGTTCATGCGATTCAATATTGCGGAGGCTGATGTGAGGAATGTCGTCTGATTTCAACAAGTCCGGCATGGACAACTATCTGAAGGAACTGGCAAAGGAATACCGGCGCATGGTCGGAAAAAATATGCCCGCTGAGATCGTGCTTGTCGGCGGCGCGGCCATACTTGCAAATTACGGTTTTCGGGAATCCACGCAGGATATTGACGCCATAATAACCGCTGCATCTGCAATGAAGGATGCGATCAACGTCGTTGGGGACAGGTATGACCTCCCCAGTGGATGGCTCAATTCAGACTTCATAAAAACCGACTCGTACTCGCCAAAGCTAATAGAGTTTTCATGCTATTACAGGACATTTGCAAACGTTGTCACGGTGAGGACGATAGAAGCCGAGTATCTAATTGCCATGAAGCTGCGGGCCGGAAGGCAGTACAAATACGACCTGTCAGACGTAATTGGTATCCTTGCCGAGTGCAAACGCAG
>HHCFR02800__coassemble_10968_pt1 | contig 3725 bp, 7 predicted proteins | sample HHCFR02800__metabat2_high_PE_019 | metagenome-assembled genome bin HHCFR02800 | reverse complement strand
TATCGGCATCTCAGAAGCTGCTTCGTGAATACCGGATGGTCAGTATTACGACCCTCCGGTTCAGCTCGTCGATGCTGTATATTATTGTGTAGTTCTTCACCAGCAGCTGGCGGTAGCCCTTGCAGGCATAGATGCCTTTGCGCCGCTCGGGGCAGCGGTGAGGCATATTGCCAAGCGAGAGGATACCGGCCTCAGGTTCGTCAATAAGGGCTGCTGCGGTGCCGGGTTCCTGGAGGTTCCTCGACACATAAGCGAAGATGCCCTCAAGATTCCGCCGGGCTTCGTCGGTCAGCCCAACAGTGTAGGCAGCATTCTCATCCAAGGTACTTGCTCCTCAACTCGTCAAAGGTGTCCTTCACGTCGTGGAGCCGTCCGTTCCTCTTGTACTCCGCCTCGGAAGCCGCTATTGCGGCGTCGGTGCGGGCAGTTTCAAACATATCCTCGTAGGTCTCCATGCTCATCAGCACCAAGTCGCCGTAGCCGTTTTTGGTGATGAACACAGGCTCGCGCTGCGCATGGCAGAAGTCCGAGATCTCATTTGTGTTGCGCAAATCCGTAATGGGACGTATAAGCGCCATATGCGTCGCCTCCTTTGTACGTTATTATAGCATAATAGCAGCATAGTAACAACACACTTTATTTCCTCTCTGCGTCCCTGTAACACGGCCTGACACATCCCAGCCCATATCTTGCGCAGCCGTAGCAGAAGTGGCCCTCGGGAGGTTTGGGCGGCGGGTCGGGTTTGGGCGCGGGCGGTATCTTTGTCATCAGCGCCTCGAAGGGGCTGCTCGTGAAGCGGTATTTCACTTGGCCTCGTCCTCCTCGTCGTCCTCGGGGAACTCGTAGTCGTCGAGGTCGGTGTCGCCGCTGGTGTCGGGCTTCTTCTTGCGGAGCTTCAGGAAGGCAGCGGCAGCGCACGCGATGAGCAGCAGGATGAGTACGATGGGAAGAATGGCTGCCGCGTTGAAGCCGCCTTCATCTTCCGGCTCGGAGTCAGCAGCCGGGGTCGGCGTGGGCGTCGGCTCGGGTTCCTCGCCCTTGCAGCCCTTGAGGTCTGTGCGGCAGACGGGGCAGTCGGTGTTCACCGCGCCCGCCTCGCACTTGACCTTGCAGTCGCACTCGGCCTCGTAGCCCTCGTCCTCCAGCAGCGCGAGCAGGTCGGACTCGTCCACGAGGTTCAGGAAGTACACGTCCCCGGTGCTGTGGTCGATGACGAGGTAGAACACGTTGCCGCTTTTGGTCTCGACCGTCACGAACTGCATCTTGCCGCCCTCGCCTATCTCCTCGCTGGAGTAGTAGCTGCCGTCGAGGATGTCGTCTATGAGCGCGAGGTTGCCGTCCGGCGTCAGCCCGCCGAGCGAGGACAGCTCAGGCTCCGAGACCGGCTCCGTCGTGACGCTGATGCTCGTCATGGGGCCGCCCGGCTCGTTCGCGCCGTCCTCGTTCGTGGCGTAGTACGCGCCCGCAGGCAGGGCGAGCGAGAGCGTGAGCGCAGCGGCGCACAGAAGCGGTGCTAGTTTACGCATCGGCGGCACCTCCCTTGATGAGCGCGGCGAGCTGCTCGATACTCATGTTCTCCGCACGCACGAGGCCCACAATCTCGAGGTTCTCAAGCTCGGTTACTTTATCTATTGTCGCGTCGTAGCGCGCCGTGAGATTTTCTATGCGCGCCTTGAGCCTCGCGGCCTCAGTGCGCAGCTTCGGTATTCTTGCGTCCAAGTTATCTCTCCTTTCAGGGGGCAGGAAGCCTGCCGAATCCAACAAAGTTATCTGAGTAATACGAATCCATAAACTTGATGTAGCTGATGGGACTTCCGGCGTGGATCATCCAGCCGTCGCCGACGCAGATGCCGACGTGAGTTATGTACTCGGGTATGAACCTTTTCGGCAGGCAGGCGTTCCATGCCCGTTTGAGCAGCGTGCGGTTGGAGCCGAACAGATAAAGGGCAGAAAAATAGCGTGGGTCTCTCCACGCTCCGAAGCCAACGCTTTGCAGCAGCTGGCGGGTATTGAATTCATGTTCCGCGCTCAGCCAGAGCGAGCCGCTGAAGCTCTGCACCAGCTGGCCGAACCGCCTGACAATATCCTCGTCTTTAACGTTCCTGAACAGCTTGAGGATAACAGTGGCATAGCTCACCTTCCCGGCCTCTATGCGCTCCGCCTCGCGCTTTCGGCGTTTCTGCCACTGCTCCAGCAGCTTGATGATGGTCTCTTCCATCTGCTTCGGCGTGTAGGAGCGCGGGAAGTATTTGCGCAGCCTGTCGCCGGTGATGGTGATGCGGTCTATCTCCGGCTTCTTCTCCTCGGACATGATGGCCCGCATGACATCAGCTGTCAGTTCGCCGCGCTGGGAAAACTGCTTGAGCCTCTGCGCCTGCGACAGCGACGGCGTCGCCTGCTCGCTGTCCATCGCGTCGAGAAGTAGCCGCTGCTCGTCCTGCTTCAAAAACGAAAGCTCATAGGCAGGATTGAATGCGATTTTGCGCTCGTCCACCATATCCAGCAGCGGCGGGATCAGCTCGGTGAGGCGGACGTAACGTTGTACTTGAACACCGCTACTTTCACCGGCTTCCTGTGCAATAACGTCTCTTGCTCTTAACTTTGGTTCAACTTGAACCGAAGTTAAATCTTTCCTTTGCCCTTGATGCTGCATTGCCTCAAGCTTGAGCCTGTACGCAAACGCTCTCTCGCTCGGAAGCAGTCCTTCGCGCTGCAAATTGCTGTCCACGACGAGGATCGCAGCCGCGTCGTCGTCCAGCTCGCGGACGATTACCGGCATAGTCTCCAGCCCCGCCAGCTCACACGCCCGCTTGCGCCGGTGGCCGGATACAAGCTCGTACCCGCCGTCCGGCAAAGGCCGAGCGATGGCTGGGGACAGGACGCCGTACTGCTTCACGCTCTCGACAATTTTCAGCATTTCTGCATCATTATTCACTTTGAACGGATGTCGCTCAAACGGGAACAACTGACTTAACCGCACCTGTTTGATGTTTTCGGTCTTCCCTGCCGGCATATTCCCTCCTTGATCATAAAAACGGCCTCTCAAACTCAATGAGAGGCCGTTTGTGCTAAATAGCTGTATGTACGGACGGTAATTTGTATGTTTTTAAAAAGTGTTTTGTGGTGAATGCACGTCAAGGTCACCGGCCGCCTCCATCTTGAAGCGGTTCATGGCCTCGCGGGCGTTCGGGTTTACGAGGTTGTTGCTCCTGGTGGACATCGAATTGCATCTCCTTTTCTCTCTTTTGAGCCTTGGCTCGCTTATATTCTTGCCGCTCTGCCCGCTTATATGCGGGCTTCTTTTATGCAAATTTTAGCGCTCGCGACGTACTTTTCCGGGCCGATTAAATTTTCAATTCTCTTTTCAACTATTTTCGTCCGCAGACTGTCTAATATACAGAGCAGCTGCTCTTCACAACTGCGAAAAGGATGTTCCCTCTCATGGACAAATTTGAATTTGCCCAGCGCTTTCAGGCTGACAAGGCAAAATACTATCGCATTGCCTACTCCTATGTCAAAAACGAGCACGATGCCCTCGACGTCATGGGAGAGGCCTCCTACAAGGCGCTGCGCAGCCTCAAAGCACTCAAAACGCCGGAGTACTTCTCCTCCTGGATGACGCGCATTGTCATCAACTGCGCGCTCGACCTGCTGCGGCAAAATTCACGGGTCACTTTCCTCGACGACGCGCTGCCGCCGGAGTCGGAGCCGCCTGACGAGGCCGC
>HHCFR02800__coassemble_8948_pt1 | contig 4369 bp, 4 predicted proteins | sample HHCFR02800__metabat2_high_PE_019 | metagenome-assembled genome bin HHCFR02800 | reverse complement strand
GGCCAGCGGAATTTCTCAAGGTACTTGGCCTGCAAGTCTTTTGGCAGGGAGCAGAAGTTATCCTCACCGAGTCCGCAGATAAAGAATGAGCCAGCGATGGCGTCGTAGATTCTGCCGTCCTCACCGCGCAGCGCGCGGTTAAGCGGCATATGCATAATTTTGCCCTCGTCGTTGCAGACGAGGGCGACGGGGTCGTCAAAAGGGTAAGTGGCTTCAATATAGCCGCCGACTGCGGACTGCAAGGACTTGAGGTCGCCGCCAATCTCAGCAATCCGTGCCTCCTTGCCCGGCTCAACAAGCAGCACTTCCATCAGGCTTCCTCCACCACGAACACCACCGTAAGCACCTGTTCATCTATGCCAACAGAGGTCGCGGAGACGTTCGCATCGTAATCCAGCGGCAGCGTGCTGCCCGCGTCTATGTTCCAGTCACCGGTGAGCGTAAGCGCCTCGCTGTCGCCGTTATCCACGGACTGCGCCCCGCCGATGGTGAAGCCTATGAGCTTGCTGTCCACCTTGGCAGCGGCCATGTTGTACTCGAACGGCACCAGCGTCCAGCCGTTCTCGGTGCGCAGGCTAATGCCGGTCACGCGCACATCGCAAGTGGAGTTGTTGGCAATAGCGGCGTCGGTGCTGGACGTGACCACGCCGTCCTCCGTGACGGCGAGGGGTAGACTCGCAGGAACCGTGACCGAGAACACCTTAGTGAGCGTCCAGTGAGCATAGAGGGTGTGCGCGGTCTTGTCGCTGACCTCAGTGCCGGCCTCGACCAGCTCGCCGCCGTCTTTCTCGGTGTACCAGCCGTCGAAGGTGTATCCCTCGCGGGTCGGCTCTGGTAGCTCGCCGTAAGTGTTACCGAAAATGACGGTTACGCTTTCATCCTCAAGCACGCCGCCGCAGGCGTCGAGCGTCACATCTACATAGACGGTCAGCTCCTTGGAGCAGCCGTCGCATTTGCCATCCCCGTTCGTATCCGCGTGGTCGGCGTACTCGTAGGTCGAGTAACCGCAGGAGCAGGACTTGGTGCGGCGGTGCTGCGTGTCGGAGTAATTCTGCCAGCTACCATAGGTGAAGCTATGGCTGGCATACTCATAAGTGCTGTACCCGCAGGTGTTACACGTTTTCGTGCGGCGATGCTGCGTGTCGGAGCTGTTCGTCCAGCTGCCGTAAGAAAAGCTGTGGTTGGCGTAGTCATAGCTGCTGTAACCACAGTCCCGGCAGGTTTTAGTCCTGCGATGCTGAGTGCCATTGTAGTTCTGCCAGCTGCCATAGCTGAAGCTGTGGCTTTCGTAAGTGGCACTGCCTACGTTGCTGTCACAGGTGGAGCAGTAGCGATTGACGCGGTGCTGGGTACTGGTGTAGGTGCTGTACTTTGTGGTCGTGCTGTGACGCCCATACTCGTACTCACCCTCGCCGCAGTCGGCGCAGTAGGCGTAACGGCGGTGCTGGCTGGAACTGTAATACTCCCAGTCCTCGTAGCGGGTAGCGCCGTGGCTGACACCCATGTCCACCAGGTCGCCACAGTCCTCACAATACTCGTACCAGTAGCAGCCGTCCCATTCGCGGTACGTCCAGTCGTGGTAGCAGACGTCCTCATAGCCGCAGTAGATGCACTCCCCGTTGCGGAAGGTGTGTTCTTCCATGAGCACGACACCGGCAGTTATTCCACAGCCGGTACAATAGACGCTGTACAGATGGTTTTCGCTGTCCTCCGGTCTGTAGTTTGTATATGCGTAAGTGCAGTGTCCAGTACAAGTGCAGTAAGATACGCCGCAGTCCGATGAATCCGCAAACGCGCTCGGCACGAGCGTGAACGCGAGCACGAGGACGAGCAGCAGGGATACTAAACGTTTTTTCATATGATTCTTCCTCCTAATTAGACGATGGAGATAGTGAACACGACGTTGAGCGCGTTCACGTTCTCGCTGTTGGGCGCGTCGGCGCTTATCTTGGCGAAATACTCAAGCGCCATGTCGCTCTGCGGCTGGATGACCGGGAAGCCCGTGCTGTTGATGGCGAGCTTGCCCGCGCCGGTGGTGGCACAGCCGTTAATCTTCAGCGCCACACGGTGCGCGCCGCTGAAACTGTTGTAGTCTCCAACCTTGTACGCGCCGTCCGTGACCTCGACACCGGTCACGCGCACAGCGCCGTTGGTTGAGTTGTTCGTAATTTTGGCGTTGTCCGCGGTCACAACCGTGCCGTTGATGACGTGAATCGGCAGCGAGGCGGGGACGGTGACGTTCACTGCCCTGTACTCGTTGTCCACCGTGAGCGTGACCGGCACCGTTGCGGTTGTTGAGGTGTCCGCAAACGCGCCGAGCGAGAGGCAGAGCGCGAGGGCGAGAGCCAGCGCGCCTATGCGTTTAGCTTTCAAGTTTTAACCTCCCTCCAAAGAGTTCGGGGCGGCTTGCGCCGCCCCAGTCGGGTATGGATCACTCAGTGATGTCATCCCACTCGATTACGAACACGACGTTGGCGACATTCGCGTTCTCCACGACATTGGAAAGCGGCGTGACGATGGCGCTGTACGCTACGCTCACGCTGTTGCGGGTGCTGTCGCCAACACCGGTCATATAGCAACCGTCAATCGGCGCGGTGATGAGGCTCTGAGTGGCCTCGTTGGAAGCGGTGGCAACCTGAGCGCCACCGCCGATGCTCATGGCGAAGCCGAGCTTGTTGGAGTCAACCTTCTCGCCGGCAAGGCTGGACTTGTCGCCAAAGACGGTAAGGTTCCAGCCCTCGGCGGCAGAGATGCTCACGCTGCGGACGCGGACCGCGCCGTAGCTGTTGTTGGTTATCTTGCAGTCGCTGGCGGTTACGACGGTGCCGTCGTCGCTCATTGCCATGGGCAGGGCGGTCGGCACGGTTACGCTCATGCGGGTAGGCGTAGTCTCGCCGCCATCACCGCCGCCGATGCCCTCGTTGGTGGTGGTCAGGTTTACGGGCGAAGTGGCACTGCCGCCGCTGGAAGTGATGTCATCAGCACACGCGCCGACAGCAAGGGTGAACACCATGCAAAGCGCGAGCAGCATGGTCACGGGTTTACGCAGAGTTTTGGTCATATTAGTACCTCCAAAAATTTTAGATTCCGTCACTCAAGGACGGTAAGTTCAATTACGACACCCGCCGAGCCGAGCTTGTCGCCGGTGTCGGGGTCAAGGTTAAAAAACATCGCGGTGCACTCGTATGTACCGGCGTCGAGGTCAACGTCGAGCTTGTCGCTCTCAATCTTCGAGCCGACCGGCACAGCTTTCGAGGTGTAGATTACCTCGCCGTTGTCGTTGCGGGTTATCTCGACGCTGATGGGGTAGCGGTTTATGTCCTCGTTCACAATCATGAGGGAACCGGCACTCTCGCCGTCCGAGAACACAGGCGAGGCGTTCATCGAGATGTTGATCATGCCATCCGCGACTTTCTCATTGAGCGAATCGCGGATAGCGTCGAGGTCGGCCTCGTCCCAGCCACCCTCGGTGGCAGACGGGTCAAACTCGATGCCGCCCGGGTCATCCGTGGGTGCGCCGCAGCTTCGCAGGAGCAGCAGGATGATGATTGCAAGCGCAACGACAGTCGCCGCGCCGATGCCTATTTTCTTGTACGTTTCAGATTTCTTCGTGTTTTTGTTTTTCAAGAATTTTGCCTCCTAAAAGTTTTGTGTCCAGTTTTTGTGATAGGGCGCTAAGGTGGAACCACCAAATGCCGAAGTTTGAGCCTCATCAGGCATCACCCCTTTCCATGTCGTGCCGGACTTTGGCGGCGTAGTAGCTGCCCATTGAAAACGGCGCGTTGTACAGCGCCGTGAGCAGGTAGGCTCGGATGTTCCGTATCTCCGTCGTGTTCTCCCTCATGCAGTCGAGCACAAACTCGACGTGGAAACGGTTCAGCTCCAGGAGCCGTGAACGCACAACATCCGCGCTGCGGTTCTCGCCTGCAACGCGGATGTTTGGTTTCGTTGAACATATTGCCTCGACCATCTGTGCGACGGCCTCGTCCACAAGCTCACTGTCGTAGCCGTCCTCACCGACCATGATGTCATACTCAATCTGCTCTCTCACACTCTCAGTCGCTTCATTCATTTCGCTTCTCGTGGGCGCAGGAATTGAATGAGTGATTGATTCGTTAAGTCCTTTATTCTTTAGTCCTTGATTGTATCTAGTATTTAATTGCGGCCGGTTTCCCGCCGGCGGCGAAGCCGTTTCCGGATTTTCGGTTTCCGGACTTTCCTCCGTCGGTTTAATGGAACGCGGCACCTCGTAGATGACGTACTCGGTGTCGATGAAGCGCCCCTGCTCGTCGCGGAGCTGGCGGCGCTCAAGATACCCGAGCTGTTCCAGCTCATTGAGGCCGGTGGAGACATAGCTCTTGCCGTGCGG
>HHCFR02800__coassemble_6677_pt1 | contig 5458 bp, 5 predicted proteins | sample HHCFR02800__metabat2_high_PE_019 | metagenome-assembled genome bin HHCFR02800 | reverse complement strand
CCGCCCCTGGACCCCGCCCGCTTTTTTGTAAAAAAGCGGGGCAAAAAACTTTTAATTGGGGCGCCTCACACGACTATGCGGACGGCGGCGCGGGCGTTCTCTATGGTCACGTCGGAGTGGACGCCGCCGGGTTCGCCGTCGCGGGTGAAGGGGACAGGGTCCGGGAAGGTGAAACGGACGCGGCGCGCCTTCGTTATGCTCAGCATCTCGCCCTTGTAGTTCTTCGATACCGCCTGGCTCACCAGGGCGTTCAGGTCGGCAAGGGTGGCCGGGTATTTCACCAGCGCCACCTCGAAGAGACCGTCGTCGAGGGCTACCAGCTCCGGGTCGAGCTTCACGAGGCCGGCGACACTCGTCGAGTTCGTCACCCCGCCGAAGATGTAGTCGCCCTCCACAGCCTCGCCGTCCAGCTCCACGCGCGCGCGGTAGTGCGGCAGCTTCGGCAGGCGGTTCATGCCCTCCAGCAGATACGCCAGGTGGCCCAGCGCCTGCTTCGACTGCTGCGGCGTCTCGTAGCTCACGTCCGTGAAGGCCCCGAAGGCCGCGACGTAGGTGAAATACCGCCCCTCGCCGAACACGCCGATGTCCCAGGCCCGCGGCGCGCCCTCGGCTATGCGCCGCGCAACGGCGGCGGGGTCGTTCTTCGGCAGCTTCAGCGTCGTCGCCACGTCATTCGCCGTGCCGAGCGGGAAGTAGCCGATGGGCGGCCGCTCCTCCGGCGCAAGGCTCATGAGCCCCGCGCAGACCTCCGAGAGCGTCCCGTCCCCGCCCAGGCAGCAGACCAGGTCATAGCCCGCCGCGTGCCGCGCCAGCTCCGGGGCCTCGCCCGCGCGCGTCGTGAAGCGCAGCGTCGGCTCGTAGCCCGCCGAGTGCAGCGTGAACAGCGCCTCGCCCAGGCCCTGCTTGTACATGCCCCGGCCCGCCACAGGGTTTATGATGAAAAAGAGCTTTTTCATTTTTCCACCTCACATGACGCTCAGATAGCGCTCGCCCGTGTCCGGCAGGAGGCAGACGACGCTTTTGCCCGCGAATTCGGGCCGCTTGGCGATCTCCCGGGCCGCGAAGGCCGCCGCGCCCGAGGAGACGCCGCACAGCAGCCCCTCCGTCCTCGCCAGCTCCCGCATCGCCGCGAGGGCGTCCTCGTCCGTCACGGTCACGACCTCGTCGTACACCGAGGTGTCCAGCGCCTCGGGCACGAAATTCGCGCCTATGCCCTGGATGGCGTGCGCGCCCGCGCGGCCCTCGCTGAGCAGCGGCGAGGACGCCGGCTCCATCGCTATGACGCGCACGGCGGGGTCTTGCTCCTTGAGGTAGCGCCCCACGCCGGTGATCGTCCCGCCGGTGCCGACGCCGCAGACGAAGGCGGCGACGCGGCCGTCCGTGTCGCGCCAGATCTCGGGGCCGGTGGTCTCGTAGTGGGCGCGGGGGTTCGCGGGGTTCGAGAACTGCCCGGCGACGATGCTGCCGGGGCTGCGGGCGGATATCTCCTCCGCCTTCGCCACGGCGCCGGACATGCCCTCGGCGCCCGGCGTGAGCACGACCTCGGCCCCGTAGGCCGCGATGAGCTTCACGCGCTCGGGGCTCATGCTGTCGGGCATGACGATGACGGCGCGGTAGCCCTGGGCCGCGGCCAGGGCCGCGAGGCCGATGCCGGTGTTGCCGCTCGTCGGCTCTATGACGAGGCCGCCGGGCGCGAGCCGGCCCTCCGCCTCGGCCGCGCGCAGCATGGAGAGGGCCACGCGGTCCTTCGCGCTGCCCGCGGGGTTCTGCCGCTCCAGCTTCGCCAGGACGCCGAGCCCCGGCGCAAAGCGCGAGAGCCGCACCAGGGGCGTGCCGCCGATGAGCTCCGTGATGTCGGAATATATTTTTGCCATATGCCGCCTCCGGATGTAAATTGTGTTGAAAATTCGTTTGACTATGAGTATAATACAGAGAAGCGGCCAAAGCAAGGCCGCAAAAGGGAAAACGAAAGGGGACGCGCCACATGGAGCGGCAGAGGATCTCGGGAATATACGCCGACGCAGCCGCCTTCGCGGGCAGGGAGCTGACTGTCTGCGGCTGGGTCAGGACGATAAGGGACATGAAGAATTTCGGCTTCGTAGAGCTGAACGACGGCAGCAGCCACAAGAGCCTGCAGGTCGTGCTTGAGAGGGGGAGCCTGTCCAATTACGACGAGATCGCGCGGCAGAACGTGGGCGCGGCCCTCATTGTAAAGGGCGAGCTGGTGCTCACCCCGGAGGCGAAGCAGCCCTTTGAGCTCAAGGCGCACGAGATAGCCGTCGAGGGCGCCTCTACGCCGGACTACCCCCTGCAGAAGAAGCGCCACAGCGTGGAATTCCTGCGCACCATCCAGCACCTGAGGCCGAGGACGAACCTCTTCTCCGCCGTTTTCCGCGTCCGCAGCGTCGCGGCGGCGGCGATACACGAGTTTTTCCAGAGCCGGGGCTTCGTCTACGTCCACACGCCGCTGCTCACGGGCTCGGACTGCGAGGGCGCGGGCGAGATGTTCGGCGTCACGACCCTCGACGTGGCGAACCCGCCCCGCACCGAGGACGGCGCCGTCGACTGGAGCCAGGACTTTTTCGGCAAGCACATGAGCCTGACCGTCTCCGGCCAGCTGAACGCCGAGAACTTCGCCATGGCCTTCGGGGACGTTTACACCTTCGGCCCCACCTTCCGCGCCGAGAAGTCGAACACCCAGCGCCACGCGGCTGAGTTCTGGATGATAGAGCCCGAGATGGCCTTTGCGGACCTCTCGGACTACATGGACAACGCCGAGGCGATGATAAAATACGTCATAAACCGCGTGCTGGAGCGCTGCCCGCAGGAGATGGAGTTCTTTAACTCCTTCGTGGACAAGGGCCTCCTGGAGCGGCTGAACCACGTCGCCACCTCCGACTTCGGCCGCGTCACCTACACCGAGGCCGTGGAGATACTCAAAAAGAACAACGACAAGTTCGACTACAAGGTGGACTGGGGGAGCGACCTGCAGACGGAGCACGAGCGCTACCTCACCGAGCAGGTGTTCAAGAAGCCCATTTTTGTGACGAACTACCCGAAGGAGATAAAGGCCTTCTACATGCGCCTGGACGAGGGCGGCAAGACCGTCGCCGCGGCGGACTGCCTGGTGCCGGGCATAGGCGAGATCGTCGGCGGCAGCCAGCGCGAGGAGCGGCTGGACGTGCTGGAGGCCAGGATGGCCGAGCTGGGGCTCGACCCCGCGGACTACTGGTGGTACCTCGACCTGCGGCGCTACGGCTCCTGCCGCCACGCGGGCTACGGCCTGGGCTTCGAGCGGCTCATCATGTACCTCACCGGCGTGTCGAACATCCGCGACGTGCTGCCCCACCCCAGGACCTGGGGCAACGCAGAATTTTAAGACGCTTCTGAAAGCGCCCCCACACGGGGGCGCTTTTCCTGTGTTTTGGTTGCAGGCGCGGGGCGCCGGTGATATACTACGCGCGGATGGAGGGATGTATGTTGAATTACGCCGAGGCGCTTAAATATCTTGAGGGCGTGTCCTGGCTGGGAATCCGGCCGGGGCTTGAGAGGATAGAGGAGCTGCTCCGCAGGCTGGGCAGCCCGGAGCGGCGCTGCCGCTATGTCCACGTCGCCGGCACGAACGGCAAGGGCTCCACCTCGGCCATGCTCGCCGCGATGCTCACGGCGGCGGGGTACAGGACGGGGCTCTACACCTCGCCCCACCTGCTGCGGCTGACGGAGCGGATGCGGATAGACGGCGCGGAGATAAGCCCGGAGGAGCTGGCCGGGGCTGTCGCCGCCCTCGCGCGGGCCGCGGAGGGCATGGCCGAGCCCTGCACGGAGTTCGAGCTCATCACCGCCGCCGCGCTCTGGTGGTTTGCGGAAAAGGGCTGCGACTATGTGGTCCTTGAGGTGGGCATGGGCGGCAGGCTCGACGCCACGAACGTCATACCGAGGCCCGACTGCGCCGTCGTCACGAACATAGGCCTGGACCACACGGCGGTGCTGGGGGACACGGTGGAGCAGATAGCCGCCGAGAAGGCGGGCATCTTCAAGGGCGGCCGGGCGGTGGCCTACGACGAGCCGCCCTCCGTCGCCGCCGTGCTGAGGCAGGCCGCGGAGCGGACGGGGACGCGGCTGGAATTTGCGGATTTTTCAAAGCTGGAGCCGGTGTCGGACAGCCTGGAGGGCCAGCGCTTCCGCTACGGGGGCCGGGAGTACGGCATCCGCCTGCTGGGCGGGCACCAGACGAAAAACGCCGCGACGGCTATCTGTGCCGCGCGGGTGCTGGGCCTGTCTGAGGAGGCGATCTCGCGCGGCCTGGAGTCGGCGGTGTGGCCGGCGCGCTTCGAGCTCGTGTCGCGCGGGCCGGACTTCGTCCTCGACGGGGGCCACAACCCCCAGTGCGTGGAGACGACGGCGGCGGCGCTGGAGCGCTATTTCCCCGCGCGGCGGCGGGTGCTGCTGCTGGGCGTGCTTGCGGACAAGGACTGGGGGCGGATGCTGGACATCCTGCTGCCCCTGGCGGCGGAGGCGGTGTGCGTGACGCCGGAGAGCGAGCGGGCGATGCCTGCGGAGGAGCTGTGCGCGGCGGTGCGCGCGCGCGGCGTCCCGGCGCGCGCGGCCTCGGAGATAGGCGAGGGCGTGGAGCTGGCGCGCTCGCTGGCGGGACCTGGGGGCATGGTATGCTCTGTGGGCTCGCTGTACATGTCGGGCGCGGTGCGCGCGAAAGTGCTCGGAGAGGAGGCGCGGGCGTGAGGGTGCTGGCGATAGACTACGGCGACAGGCGGACGGGCCTGGCGTTTTCGGACGCGGGGGGCGTGCTCTGCGGCGAGGCGTTCACTGTGGAGGAATGGGACGCCGGGCGCCTGGCGGCGCGGATAGCGCAGGAGTGCGCGGCGCGCGGGGTAGGCGAGCTGGTGCTGGGCCTGCCGAAGAACATGGACGGCACGGAAGGCCCGCGCGCGGAGAAGGCGCGCGAGTTCGCGGCGCTTTTGCGCGAGGCGACGGGTCTGGAGGCGCGGCTCTGGGACGAGCGGCGCAGCAGCATAGAGGCGCACGCCATCCTCTCGGCCAACGGCAAGCGCGAGAAAAAGCACAAAAAGACTGTGGACGCCCTGGCTGCGGCGCTGATTTTGGAGGCGTATCTGGGCAGGCGGGGATGAAGGTTTTTGCCCGGACCGGGGGCGGGGTTCCATCCCCGCCCGGGGGTTGGGGGTTGGAGGAACTCGCCGGTTTGCTTTTGGTTGTCTTTAACTTGTGCTGCCTGTTCCACCCCATTTCTTTGGTCTTGCCCAAAGAAACGGGGTGGAGCCCCAAAGAAAAACGCTTGGGGTGGTGGCGCCCCCGTGAGGTTTCGGGACCCACCCGCCTCTCCCACTCGCGTGGGAGGTGCCACTCGGCCGCTAAGGTGTCCGCTTCGCGGACGGATTGAATCACTCGCCGCCGCGGCGAGGGGCTTGGGCTGGATGTAGAC
>HHCFR02800__coassemble_5497_pt1 | contig 6313 bp, 6 predicted proteins | sample HHCFR02800__metabat2_high_PE_019 | metagenome-assembled genome bin HHCFR02800 | reverse complement strand
CGGCCTAAGCCGCCCGCAGCCTCGCAGCCCTTATATTCCCGCGTCCGGGCGGGGGTGGAACCCCGCCCCTACGTGGGCTGGTGGAACGTGGTGACATCGGCGTAAGGTACGTCGAGAACGCCGCCCCATGAATTGAATCAAAAATGCCGCCCAAAGGGCGGCATTTTTACATTATAAGCAGCGAGAGCGGTATGAGCAGCACAAGCGCCGCCACGTTTACCACGGTAAAATACAGCATATACTTCCCCGCCCTTGAACCCGGAACGGCGCAGTAGAGCTTGAACGAGATGAGGCTCGCCAGCGAGGCGATGATGGTACCCAGCCCGCCCACGTCGGTACCGAGGAGCAGGCCCTTCCAGTCATCCGTGAAGCCCGCCAGCAGCACCGCGGCTGGGACATTGCTGATGACTTGGCTGGCCAGCAAGCTGGTGAAAAACGTGCTTCCGTCAAGCATAGCCGACAGAGTGTCGTTCACCACCGGGATGTTGCCTATGTTGCCGGCAAATATGAAAAAGAACACAAAGGTCAAAAGCAGACAGTAATCCACCTGCTTGAGCGCCGCGCGGTCCACCAACAGCAGCGTCAGAAACACCACCACAGTAACAGCCCCGTAATGCACGACGCGCATGACCGCCAGCAGACACATGATGAACAGCACGATACACAGCGCGAGGCGCCTTACGTGCGTTATCTCCGCTCGCTCACCGAAGTTCACCTCTATGCCGCCCTTCGGACCAAACACTACAGCCAGTATGAGAAGCACTAGGCTCGCCCCCGCTATGGGCAGCACAGCCGCAAAGAAATACCCGGTCGGCACGGAGTATTTCGCGTATATGTATAGATTCTGCGGGTTGCCAACGGGCGTCGCCATGCTGCCAAGGTTCGCGGCAACGGTCTGGAGCACGATGACAGGAATGAGCCGGTCCGTGCGGCCTATGGCCTGTAAAATCAGCACCGCAAAAGGTACGAATGTGATGAGAGAAACATCGTTCGTCACAAGCATCGAGGTGAAAAACGGCAGCAGTACAAGTATCATCGTCACGCGGCGGAGGCTCCCGCGTCCCGTAAGCAGTCTCTGGGCCATAACCGCGAAAAGCCCGCAGCCCTTCAGCCCATCCACCACCGCCATGAGGCAGAACAGCAGGCACAGGACGCGCAGGTCGATGTAATCCATATACCCCGGCCCGGGCGGAACTGCAAGCATCGATAAAAGAGCCGCGACAGCCGAGATGACAAGCACCGGCTCGCGGCGGAAAAAGGCGGACACGCCCTTCAAAGCGCACACCTCCACTTAAAAGTCGCGTACATGATAGCACGACAGGCGAAAATGTCAATAGCCCTCCCCAATCTATTGTGTTTTCGATGGAAAGAGGCTATAATTTTCCCCGGGAGTGATGCCTTGTGCCGGACGAATACACAATGCGCGCCATAGCGCACATACGCAGCGACTTTGACAGCAAATTCGGTATCCCGCGCCAGAGCGGTGTGGTCCCGGAGCTGGAGGCCGACATAGTTTTCACGCCGGAGTTCCGCAATCCGGATGCCCTGCGCGGCATAGAGCGCTGCTCGCATATCTGGCTCATATGGCTCATCTCCGGCAACCTGCGGGAGGGTTGGCAGCCCACGGTGCGCCCACCCAGGCTTGGCGGCAACGCGCGCTGGGGCGTATTTTCCACGCGCTCGCCCTTTCGTCCCAACCCCATCGGCCTGTCCTGCGTACGTCTCGGCGGCCTTGACTTGCACGGTCCGGAGGGGCCCGTCCTGCATGTGCTCGGCGCAGACCTCATGGACGGCACGCCCATCCTCGATATAAAGCCCTACGCGCCTTATACAGACTCCATCCCAGACGCCACGGACGGGATAGCCCGCCCGGGCTGGGAGCGGGAGCTGCGCGTCGAGTGTGCGGAGGCTTTGCTCTCCCGCCTGCCTGAGCGAAAGCGTGACGCCGCGCTCGCCGTGCTCGCGGAAGACCCCCGCCCCGCCTACCAGGCCGACCCCGACAGGGTCTACGGCATGGCCTTTGCGGGTTTCGACATACGCTTCACCGTTTCTGACGGTGTGCTCACCGTGCGGGATATCATCCGCACCGCATCTGAAAAGGAGGCTCACATATGAAACGCTTCGGCTTCGGCGCAATGCGCCTGCCCATGCTCGACGGCGAGGTCGATAAGGTCCAGTTCTGCGCCATGATCGACGAATTTCTCGCCGCAGGCTTCACCTACTTCGACACCGCCCACGGTTACCTCGACGGCAAGAGCGAGCTTGCCATCCGCGACTGCCTCTGCGCACGCTATCCGCGTGAGAGCTTTCAGCTCGCCGACAAGCTTTCCGCCGGCTTTTTCAAGACGCGCGAGGAGGTCCTCCCCTTCTTCGAGGAGCAGCTGCGCTGCACCGGCGCGGGCTACTTCGACTACTACCTCATCCACGCCATGAGCGCTGAGCGCTACGATTTTTACCGCGAAGTCGGCGCCTTCGATATCATCCCCCAGCTGAAGCGCGAGGGCCGCGTGCGCCATTTCGGCATGTCCTTCCACGACAAGGCCGAGGTACTGGACCGCATACTCACCGAGCATCCGGAGCTGGAGTTCGTGCAGCTCCAGTTCAACTACCTAGACTATGAGGACCCCGTCGTCGAGAGCCGCAAGTGCTATGAGGTCTGCGTGAAGCACGGCAAAAAGGTGTCCGTCATGGAGCCTGTCAAGGGCGGCGCGCTGGCGGAGCTGCCCGCGGACGCGGGCGCCATCCTCGACGCTCTGGGCGGCGGCAGCCACGCGAGCTATGCCCTGCGCTTTGCCGAGAGCTTTGATAACGTCTTCATGGTGCTCTCCGGCATGAGCACGCTGGAGCAGATGCGCGACAACCTCGCCACGATGTCCGACTTCCGCCCGTTGGACGACGCGGAACTCGCCGCGGTTCATAAAGTCGCCGCCACCCTGCGCGGCAAGGGGGCGATCCCCTGCACCGCCTGCCGCTACTGCACCTCGGGCTGCCCCGCGGGCATCGACATCCCCAGCTACTTCTCCTGCTTCAACTCCAAGCGCATGTTCGGCCGCCCGCAAAGCTCTGAGCGCTACGCGGAGCTGACCAAAAACGGCTCCGGCCCCAACGACTGCATCGGCTGCGGCCAGTGCGAGGAGGCATGTCCCCAGCACCTCAAGGTGCGCGAGCTGCTGCGCGAGGTAGCGGCGGAATTCGGGGAGGGCTGAGCATGCAGCCCTACGCCCTGGATTTTGCTGAGGACGTCGAGATAAACGGCAGCCGGCAGAACATACGCATACGCTCCCGCTCCCTGGCCCTGCCCGCGCTGCTGTTCCTGCACGGCGGCCCGGGCGTTACGGACCGGCATCTGGTCCTCAAAAGTTGCGAACAGCTGACCAAAAGCTGCACGCTCGTCTGCTGGGACCAGCGCGGCTGCGGCAAGAGCTTCACGCCCGCCTCACTTGGCGAGCACTTTGACATAGATACCTTTGTGGAGGACGCGCGCCAGGTGACCGAATACGTTTGCACACGGCTCGGCAAGCGTCAGATCTACATCGTGGGCCACTCCTGGGGCAGTATACTCGGCGTTCTGCTCGCCCAGAGGCACCCGGAGCGTATCGCGGGCTACATAGGCATGGGCCAGTTCTGCCAGGGTGTGGAGAACGAGCTGCTCTCCTACGAGTTCGTCCTGGCGGAGGCCGAGCGCCTGGGCGACCGCCGAGCGGTCGAGAAGCTCCGCGGCATCGGCGCGCCCGTCGAGGGGCGCTACCGCACGAAGCAGGACATGCGCATCCAGCGCGACTACCTGACCCGCTACGGCGGCGGCAACTGGCAGAAGCGCGAGGGCATCGTGCAGAGCATCCTCATGCCTCTTGTAAAAACCCCGGAATACCGCCTCTCCGAGCTGCCGGGCATGGTAAAGGGCCTGCTGCACAGCCAGGAGGAGCTGGTAGACGAGGTCGTGGCGCTTGACTTTTTCCGCGACGTGCCTGAGCTCAAAGTGCCGGTAATCCTCACTGAAGGCCGCCACGACCAGAACACGCCCGCCTCGATAGCGCACCGCTGGTACGACGGGCTGCGCGCGCCTAAGAAACAGTGGATATGGTTCGAGAACTCGGCCCACTCGCCCATACACGAGGAGCCTGAGCGCTGGTGCGAAGAAGTACGCGCAGCGCTCTTCGGGGCCTGAATTTTTGAAAGGAAGTCATTTGAATTGTACGATGAACTGACCGAGGTTGACGTCAAGAAAATGCGCGAGGAGCTGGAATACCGGCAAAACGTCCTGCGCCCGAAGCTGATCGACGACGTAAAGGTCGCGCGCGAGTTTGGGGATCTGAGCGAGAACTTCGAGTACAAGGCCGCAAAGCGCGAGAAAAACCGCAACGACAGCCGCATACGCTATCTTGAACGCATGATAAAGACGGCGAAGGTCATTGAAGACCGCTCCGGAAGCAGCGAAGTCGGGCTGTTCGACCGGGTAAAGATATATATCGAGGAGGACGACGAAGAGCGGGATATCCGCCTCGTCACCACGCTGCGTCAGAACGCGCCGCTGGGGCTTATCAGCAAGGAGTCGCCTGTGGGCGCGGCGCTGATGGGCCACAGGGTCGGCGACCGGGTCAAGGTCGAGGTGAACGAGGACTACAGCTATTACATCGTCATCCGCGAGATAGAAAAAGGCAGCGACGACGAATCGCTGCCCATAAGAGGCTACTGAAAAACCGGGGAGGCGTCAGCCTCCCCGGTCTCATTATGTGGTTTTTACTTCACGCTCTGGCAGAAGCGCATTATCATGGCCGCAGCCTGGGCGCGGGTGGCGGTGGCGAGCGGGGTCAGCGCGCCGTTCTCGTCGCCCTCGGTGAGGCCGCTGCCGCAGGCCCACTGGAAGGCGGACATGGCGTACTCGCTGATGCTCGTCGCGTCGACGTAGCTGAGGATGTTGGTGTTCTCGCCGACAGAGACGTCATAGCCCTTTATCTGGGCGTAGCGGTAGAGCATGGTCACCAGCTGCTCGCGGGTGATGGCCGCAGTCGGGTTCTCGCCGTCGGAGATGCCGTTGGTGATGACCCACTCCTGGGCCTTGGCGTACCAGGTGTTGCCGCCGGTGGTGTCAACGCCGCTCATGCGGGCGATGATGGTCCAGACCATCGCGCGTGTCAGCGTGTCGTTCGGGGCGAACACGTAGGTGTCCACGCCATCCATGAGCTTGTTCTCGTAGACGTACTTGACCGCCGAGTAGTACCACGCGGAGCTGGATACGTCGTAGAACGGGAACTCGGGGACCTCAGGCTGCTCCGGCTGCTCCGGCTCGGGGACGTAGGGCGTGTCGGGGTGACGCACCCACACGGCGGTGAAGGTGACATTGGAGGTCACGGTGATGACCGTGCCCGCGTCGTAGGTGTTCACACCGTCAGACCAGCCGAGGAAGGCGTAGCCGCTCTTGGTGACGGTGGGCAGGGTGTAGGGAAAGCCCTTGGGAAGAGAAAGCACAGTCTTAGCACCGCCGTTGGCTGGGTCAATAGTGAGGGTATAGTTAGTCGTTTCAGCAGCTCCGTTGATGCCGGTTATCGTAGCGCCGTTCTGAGTGTTGGCAAGCGCAGTAGCGAAATCCTTATAATAGGTGAAGGTACCGGAGTTGTTGACCTCGTAATTGAGTTCAGTGCCAGCATACTCTTCAACGGACGAGGAGAAACTGCCGCCATGCACAAAGCCTTTCACATCTACGCTAGAAACAGAGTTTTTCCCGCCGTTTATTGCTTCGAAATCACCGCCGTTTATTGCAAGGCTGATATTGGCAGTATATTCAGGAAGATTATCCTGAGGATTGCTCTCATAGAGGGCGGTGTAACCAGATATTTCGCCACCGTTTATCACTACATTAATAGGCAGCTTAGTGGTGTGTTGCGCAACTGCAATGCCAGCGCCATCAGTTGTTGAGCCGTTGCCATTAGGCAGTGTTGTTGTGGGTTTACCAGTACCGGTTATGACGCTGCCCTCATTTACAGTCAACGAACCAGCGCGTATCTCCATGCCGGTGCTTCCAATTACAGTCGCGCCGTCAATAGTCCAATCAGCGTAGCCGGCAGCGTATATTCCGCCATCAATATAGGCAGTATCAGTAAGAACAATATTAGCTACTGAACCGTTATAATTTTTAATATTGCCATTCACATAAAGTATGGCATGCTCAACTGTACCAGAAATAGTAGCGTTTACGCCATAAGCAGAGCTGGAGTTATTGTCAACCATTACGGCATACCCGTTACCTACAGACACGCCATCAGCTTCCTTTATGCTGACAATTTTTGCATCTTTGCCAAGGGTAAAATTAGTA
>HHCFR02800__coassemble_4712_pt1 | contig 7185 bp, 8 predicted proteins | sample HHCFR02800__metabat2_high_PE_019 | metagenome-assembled genome bin HHCFR02800 | reverse complement strand
GTTTCTTTGGGCAAGACCAAAGAAATGGGGTGGAACTGGCAGCACAAGGCAAAACAGATCAGCAACGTATAGGCGAGTTCCGCCCGCCAGCAGAAAAAACTGCGCCCGCGGGGCGCGGGCGCAAAAGGGGGAACCCCCGGCGAGGGTTCCCCCTTTGACCCCTTCCTGCGCTTCTTTGGCACAAGGGAGAGTTCCGCGCGCTGCGGCGCGCGGCCAGGGGCGCCGCCCCTGGACCCTGCCCGCTTTTTTGTAAAAAAGCGGGGCAAAAAACTTTTAAACGCTTTGGCCTTCGCCGTATCTTGACGGCATGCGGCGCTTATGCTCTGTGACGCGGTGCATGCGCTCTATCTTGGCGCGGGCCGCCTCGTCCACCGCGCGGCCCAGGACCACGGCGTCGATGTCGGCATAGCTCAGGCCCATCTCGGCCTCGTCCGTCTGGCCCTCGAAGAGGCCGGCGGAGGGGGCCTTCTCTATCACCGAGCGGGGCGCGCCCAAGTGCTCCAGAAACTCGTATGTCTCACCCACCGTCAGGTCGGCTATGGGGTTCAAATCGTAGGCGCCGTCGCCCCACTTCGTGAAATAGCCCACGTAGGCCTCGCTTGCGTTGCCCGTGCCAGCCACCATGCGCCCCTCGGCGTGGGCTATGGCGTAGAGCGTCAGCATCCTCAGCCTGGGCGCTATGTTCGCCACGGCCATCTCCGTCAGCTCCGTCACGCCCGCGAGCGCGGCAAGCTCCGCCTCGCGCACAGGCGTCAGATCCACCGTCCGCGTCTCGATGTGGAACTTCTCCGCGACCTCCATGCCGTCGTCCCTGTCCATGCCGTAGTTGCGTTTTGAGGCACAGGGCATGATGATGCCCACCGTGTCCTCGCAGGCCAGCTTGCAGAGGATACCTACCAGCGCCGAGTCCTTGCCTCCGGAGTTTCCGAAGACGATGCCCCGCGCCCCGCTCTCGCGAAGGTAGGCGCGTATATACTCCACACGCGCGGCGGTTTCTTTGGCGTAATTTCTCATGAACCATCCCTCCTTACCCGGATATTATCCGCTTTTTCGCCCCAAAGTCAAGCGAGTCCTTGACGCCGTGGGGAATTTGCGTTAATCTTTCAGGTGTATTTTTTGCTTGAAAAAGGTGATGAGCTTTGTCCGGCATTGAAGAGATATTCGGCACCATGGTATTTTCCGACGCGGTCATGCGCGAGCGGCTGCCCTCGGAGACCTACGCCGCCGTCCAGCGCACCATGCGCAGCGGGCGCCGCCTGCACCCGGACACGGCGGAGGTCGTCGCCGCCGCCATGAAGGACTGGGCCCTCGAAAAGGGCGCGACCCACTTCACGCACTGGTTCCAGCCCATGACCGGCGTCACCGCCGAGAAGCACGACAGCTTCCTCGAACCCGACGGCGCCGGCGGCGTCATCATGGAGTTTTCCGGCAAGGAGCTCATCCACGGCGAGCCCGACGCCTCCTCCTTCCCCTCCGGCGGCCTGCGCGCCACCTTTGAGGCCCGCGGCTACACCGCCTGGGACCCCACCAGCTACGCCTTCATCCGCGACCGCGTGCTCTATATCCCCACGGCCTTCTGCTCCTACGGCGGCGAGGCCCTTGACCAGAAAACGCCCCTGCTGCGCTCCATGGAGGCGCTCTCCCGCCAGGCGCTGCGCGTCCTGAAACTCTTCGGCACCGAGGCCTCCCTCGTGCTGCCCATGGTCGGCGCAGAGCAGGAGTATTTCCTCGTCGAACGCGACATGTACGAGCGCCGCCAGGACCTAATCTACACCGGCCGCACCCTCTACGGCGCCATGCCTCCCAAGGGCCAGGAGATGGACGACCACTACTTCGGCACCGTGAAGCCCCGAGTCGCGGCCTTCATGCGCGAGATAAACGAGGAGCTCTGGCGCGTCGGCGTCTCGGCCAAGACCGAGCACAACGAGGCCGCCCCCGCCCAGCATGAGCTCGCCTGCGTCTATGACACGGCCAACATCGCTGCCGACCACAACCAGCTCGTCATGGACGTCATGCAGAAGACCGCCAAGAAGCACGGCCTGGTCTGCCTGCTGAGCGAAAGGCCCTTTGAGGGCGTGAACGGCTCCGGCAAGCACAACAACTGGTCCCTCGCCACTGACACGGGCATAAACCTCTTCGACTCCGGAGAGACCCCGGGCGAGAACGCGCAGTTCCTGCTCTTCCTCTGCGCCGTCATAAAGGCCGCGGACGACTACCAGGACCTGCTGCGTATCTCCATCGCCTCTGCCGGCAACGACCACCGCCTCGGCGCGGCCGAGGCGCCCCCCGCCATCATCTCCATGTTCCTCGGCGAGGAGCTCACCGGCATACTTGAGGCCATCGAGAACGACACGGCCTGCGACGTGAAGGAAAAGGAGCTCTTCAAGGTCGGCGTCCACGCCCTGCCCCGCTTCCCCAAGGACACGACGGACCGCAACCGCACCTCTCCCTTCGCCTTCACGGGCAACAAGTTCGAGTTCCGCATGCCCGGCTCTGCGGCGTCGATATCTTCCGCCAACATCGCCATCAACACCGCCGTGGCCGAGGAGCTGCGCCAGTTCGCGGACGAGCTTGAGGCGGCGCAGGACTTCAAATCCGCCCTCCAGGGCCTCATAAAGCGCGTCGTGCGCGAGCACAAGCGCATCATCTTCAACGGCAACGGCTATGACCCCGCCTGGGTGGACGAGGCGGAACGCCGCGGCCTGCACAACCTGCGCTCCACGCCCGAGGCCCTGCCCCACATGCTGGATGAGGCGAACGTGGAGCTCTACTCCCGGCACAAGGTCTTCTCCTATGCCGAGCTGCGCTCCCGGCTGGAGATCAGGCAGGAGGAATACTGCAAGCTCGTCACCATTGAGGGCAAGACGGCCCTGGCCATGGCGCGGCGTGAGATCCTGCCCGCAGTCAGCACCTTTGCCGCGCGGCTGGCGGCTTCGGCTGTCTCCCTGCGAGCGGCCCTGCCGGGCTGCCGGGCGGAATTTGAGCTCGGCACGGCGGAGAGCCTTGTCCAGCTCTCGGACGCGGCCTACGGCCTGGCAAGGCAGCTGGAGGACGAGCTGACGCACGCCGCGCAGCTGCGCTCCCCCGAGGAAAAGAGCTTTTTCCTTCACGACCACGTTCTTCCCGTCATGGGCGCCCTGCGCGCCGCCTGCGACGATATGGAGACCATCACCGGCGAGGACAGCTGGCCCATACCTACCTACGGCGAACTGCTCTTCGGCGTCAAATAAAATATGCCCACATCTGCGAAAGGCGCGGCCGTGGCCGCGCCTTTCTTTTTTATATGTCCCCGTGCGGGATGGACTCACCTGCCTCCGGGCCTAACTCCTCCTGGACGGCGGCGGCAAAGGCCTCCGCCGTCAGCTCCACAAAGGCGCGGCGGCGCGGCTTTTCCGCGAGGCTCTTGTAATAGACGCCGTAGGACAGAGGCTGCGCGTCCGCTATGGGCAGGAGCACGAGCCCCGGCTCCCGGCCCCGGAAGAGGTCCGGCACGACAGCGGCGCCGAAGCCGCCCTCGGCAAGGACGGCGGCGGTCTCCACGGACTCGCAGAAGTAGACCCGCTCCGGCGGCAGGCCGTCCAGCAGGGCGTGCAGTTGGCTGCGGTAGCCCTCCGGGCTGCGCTGAGGGCTGAGGGCAACTATGGGGTGCTCCCGCAGGGAGGCAAACTCGACCTCCCCCGCCCCGGCCAGGGGGTGGCCGGGATCCACAAGGGCCACCAGACCGGGCCTTGCCAGCTCCCGGTAGCGGATAGACTTCCTCAGCCCGCCCTCCCGGAAGGCCACGACCACGTCCACCGTCTCCTCCAGCAGCCGCTGGTAGAGGCGGCGGAAGGGTACGACCTGGAAAACGGGGTAGAGGTCCGGAAAGCGCCCGGCCATGCGGCGCAGGGTCTCCGCGAGGCGGAACACGTCCGCGTCTGCGTGGCAGCCGATGACGAAAGGCTGCCGCAAATCCTCGACGGCGTGCTCCGCGCGGAGCCTGGCCCGCTCAGAAATCTCCAGCATCAGCTTTGCGTCCCCCAGGAAAATCAGGCCCGCCTGCGTCAGCTCCACCGTCCTGGTCGTGCGGCGGAAGAGCTGCGTGTTCAGCTCCGACTCCAGGGAGTGTATCTGCTGTGTGACAGCGGGCTGGGTCACGTGGAGCTGCTCCGCCGCCCGGGCAAAGCTCAGCGTCTCCGCCACGGCCAGAAAACAGGCCAACTGCATGGTGTTCATCCCCCTCGCCCCCCTCTTAAATTAATAAGATTTACTTATTTATAATAACATAGTCTGAATTCACTTTCAAGGAAAAAACCTTATAATACATCCATGGAGGCCTGACGGCCTCTGCCGGGCGGCATCCTGCCGGCCGGCTGTTATTATCGCATGAAGGAGGATGTATATCCGGAAATGATAGAGCTTTTAAAACACCTGAACGAATACAGGAGAGACGCCGTGCTGACGCCCGTCCTCGTGGCGCTGGAGACCGTAGGCGAGCTCTTCCTCACCCTGACCATAGGCCGCTTCATCGACGAGCTTTCGGCCTCCGGCACGGGGATGAACACCATCTGGGCCTACGGCTGCTGCTTTTCGCGCTGTTGTGTCTAGTGCTCGGCACTGTGGCGGGCCTCAGCTCCACCCGGGCCGCGGCCGGGCTCTCCCGGAACCTGAGGGACGGGATGTTCAGCCGCATCCAGGACTTTTCCTTTGCGAACATCGACAAATTCTCCACCAACAGCCTCGTCACGCGCATGACGACGGACGTCATGAACGTGCAGAACGCCGTCATGATGATACTGCGCGTGGCCGCAAAGGCACCCATCTCCATCGTCTGCGCCCTCATCATGGCTTTTGCGACGAACTGGCAGATAGGGCTCCTCTACCTGGTCGTCATTCCCGTCCTCTTCTGCTGTCTCATGGTCATCGCCCGCGTGACGCACCCCATATTCCGCCGCGACTTCACAAAGGCGGAGACGACCATTGCCTTCAATCCCTTCCTGATGCAGATGGGCATCTACACCTGCCTCACCCTCATCGCCTGGCTGGGTGCCAAGGCCATTGTAGGCTCCTCGAACGGGACTGTTCTCGCCGGCATACCCATGACGACCGGCGAGCTGCAGAACCTCATAACCTATTCCATGATGATACGACGGGATAAACATCACCAAGATACGCAAACCGGACCTGCGCCGCTCCATGGGCATCATCCTCCAGGACGTGAGCCTCTTTACCGGCACGGTGATGGACAACATCCGCTGCGGCAAGCTTGACGCTACGGATGAGGAGTGCATCGCAGCGGCGAAGCTCTCGGGGGCCGACTCCTTCATCACGCGGCTGCCGGAGGGCTACCAGACTGTGATCAGCGGCGACAACAACAACCTGTCCCAAGGCCAGTGTCAGCTCATCTCCATAGCCCGCGCCGCCGTGGCCGACCCGCCTGTCATGATAATGGACGAAGCGACCTCGTCCATAGACACGCGCACGGAGGCAATAGTCCAGGACGGAATGGACGCCCTGATGTCGGGCCGGACCGTCTTTGTGATAGCCCACCGTCTCTCCACCGTCCGCAACTCCAAGGCCATAATGGTCCTGGAGCAGGGCCGCATAATAGAGCGCGGCAGCCACGAACAGCTCATCGCCCAAAAGGGCCAGTATTACCAGCTCTATACCGGCGCCTTCGAGCTGGAGTGAAAACTGCAAAACGCCGCAGGCCATGAGGCTTGCGGCGTTATTATTTACCGGCTTTTCCCGGGCGCCGCCGCATTGGGCGGAATACGTGGTATAATGGCGTCGGCACAAATTGTGCCGCAAGGGGGAGGTGAGCGCGGTGAAGATACACATCATAGGCGGCAGCGGGAGCGGGAAATCTCACCTGGCCGAAACTCTGTCTGCAAAATATGGGATACCTCACTATGATCTGGACGAGCTGCAATGGGACAGTTCAGGCGCCTATGGGCAAAAGAGGGCCCCGGAGGAGCGCAGGCGGCTTCTGGACGAGATACTGGAAAAACCAGATTGGGTCATCGAAGGGGTATATCACAGCTGGTGCCTCCGCTGCTTTGAAGAAGCGGACATGATCTATCTTCTGAGCGTTCCGAGGTATAAATACAGATACCGCATCCTGCGCCGTTTTGCCAGGCGGAAGCTCGGCCTGGAAAAGGGCAAAAAGGAGTCCCTGCGCTCGGTTGCTGAACTCCTAAAATGGGCGGACAGGTATCAGGAAAAAGACATGCCGGAAATACGGAGTATACTTGCGCAGTATTCGTACAAGGTGGTAGAGCGTTAAGGGTGGAGATATATCCGGCCGTCACATTATGGGCGTGCCGATGTGCATTTCCCGCCGCCGCGGCGAGTTCCCCGGCCCTGCGGACCCCAGGTAAACCGGCGGTTCAGCGGATTCTACCAACCGCTCATTGAAACAGGCCGAGGCCTCCGCTATGATAACGCCAGAGAGGAGGTATTATATTGAACCCAGAAATACTTGGAGTGAATATTGACGAACTGCTGTCCGCTCCCCCGGCCGGCAAATGGTGTCCTTTCAAAGAGCTTAATAAGAGCGACGTAAAAGGATATGCTCACGCTGCTGTGCCGCTGCGTGTGTCTGGCTCTGGCCGCCGGCGGACTTATCATCTATCTGATGGGCAAAATCACCATTTCGGATCTGGGGATAATGCTGTGCATAGCCGTTATCCTGTTGAGCATAGACAGCCTCACCCGCTAGGAAGAAGCCTCAGCCCGGCCCATTTAAGACGCAAAAAACGCTGCAAGCAAGGCTTGCAGCGTTTTCATGGCACCCCCGGCGCGACTCGAACGCACTACATTCCGCTTAGGAGTACGGCGTACCATTTCGTAAATGGTTCATATCATATCTTCCCGTGTTGTTTCTTCGCAAATTGTGCTGCCTGGAGGCAGGTCAATTTGCACAAAATCCCCTGAAATATGCTGCCTTGCAACAGCTTTTCAAATATCGTATTAGCAAGGTATTAGCAGGAACCCCTTGTGACAGAGGGCTTCCAGGGGCCATTTCAAAATGCTATTAGCAGGGAGGATCATTTTATGAGCACCAACGAAAAAGGAACGCCCCAAAGCAGAACATACACCGTGAATGACATCGCAGCCATTCTCGGTATCGGTCGCGCTTCGGCCTATAAACTCGCCAACTCCGGATTATTCAAGACGATCCGCATCGGCAACATGATCCGCATC
>HHCFR02800__coassemble_3792_pt1 | contig 8613 bp, 5 predicted proteins | sample HHCFR02800__metabat2_high_PE_019 | metagenome-assembled genome bin HHCFR02800 | reverse complement strand
GGATTTGCTGGAGGAATCTTTTAGAATCTACCTTGTCCACATACTTGCCGCTGCCGAACGGCCTGCTGTACAATATCAGCGATGAATGGCCGCTTATCTCGGGAGGTTTGATATGTACTCAGAGATAAGCAGCCCAATGGACTACCATGTGGCTTTATACATCAGACTATCAAAGGAGGATGAGAGCGAGGGGCCATCCCAGAGTGTCCAGAACCAGGAATCGCTGCTGCGGGAGTTTGTGCAACAGTACCATCTTAACGTCTACGACACCTACATAGACGACGGCTGGAGCGGCACCAGCTTTGACCGGCCCGGTTTTCAGCGGATGATCTCCGACATAGAGGCCAGGCGTGTCAACATGGTCATCACCAAGGACCTGTCCCGTCTCGGCCGCGACTACATCCTGACCGGCCACTATATGGAACGGTACTTTCCGGAGCACCGGGTGCGGTACATCTCTTTGCTGGACGGCATTGATACCGGCGTGGACTCTACAGCCAACGACATCACCCCATTCCGTGCCATCATGAATGACATGTACGCCAAGGACATCTCCAAGAAGATCAAGAGCGTCAAGCGGGATAAGCAGCGGAAGGGGCAGTTCATCGGCGGCAAGCCCATGTACGGCTACAAGATGCACCCCACCGAGAAAAACAAGATCGTCATCGACGAGGAAGCGGCGCCGGTAGTGCGGCGGATTTTTGCCCTGGCGCTCTCCGGCATGAGCTGCCGGCAGATAGCCTCCTCCCTCAACTCGGATAACGTCCTCTCCCCTGCCGCCTATGCCAAGCTGCCGGTGTCAAAGCCGGGCCCCTGCACCGGGCTCTGGAGCAGCGAGCGTATCTCAGAAATGCTGCAAAACGAGACCTACATCGGTAATATGGTGCAGGGACGCATGGTGAAGATCAGCTACAAATCCAAGAAATGTTTGAGACAATCACCGGAAAACTGGGTGGTGGTGGAGGGAACCCATGAGCCGATCATTGATCCGGAGACCTTTCAGAAGGTGCAGCTGCTGGTCAGCAGCCGCAGGCACACCCGCAGCCGGACCTATGACTTTCTCTTAAAGGGGCTGATTTTCTGCCACGAGTGCGGCTACCCCATGGCGGTGCTCAACCGCAAGAATGCCGCCGGTGAAGATCGCCTGTTCTTCGTTTGCCGAACCTACCAGCGTTTTACCAAAGCGGGCGTCTGCACTTGTCATTCCATCAAGGAAGAAACAGTAAATGAAGCGGTGCTTGCCAAGGTGCGGGAGGTCTGCCAGGCCTATCTGAATCCTGACCGGCTGTGCCCGATTGCCGAAGAAGCCGTGGAGAACGCCAGCAAGGCGGCCAGCTGTGAAGCGGAGATACAGGCGCTGCAATCCAAAATTACCGCTCTGACCACCAATCTGGATCAGATGTACATGGACCGGCTGAATGGTTTGCTCTCCGAAGAGGATTTTCAGCGCCTCTACCAGAAGGTCAAGATGGACCGCACGGTTCTGGAAGATCGACTGAAGAGCCTACAGGAACAGGCGAAACAGCCGGTGAGCACCGAAGAAAAAGCCAAGACGCTGGTAAAACAGTTTCTGGACTCGGCACTGACCAGCCGGGAACTGCTGGTCAGCCTCATCGAACGGGTGGAGCTGACCGAGAAAAAAGAGATCATCATCCAATTCCGCTTCCACGAGCTGGAGGCGGTTTCTTAAAGGGCATCGTTTACAATAGGCGTGTCGCTATGTATCGCGCATTGAAAAGCGTGCGCTGGAAAAGTTGCGCGTGGCGCTGGGGGAGGATATTTGAAGATCCCCGCGCGGCCAAGACCGCGCGGGGATCTTTAGTCTTCTCTCAGCGCCGGGGGCGCATCGGCTTTGATTTCGGCTCGCCACGACTTGCCGCGGTACAAAAAGCGGAAACGCAGCGCCTTCCAGCCTCGCGGCAGAGCCGGTCTCAGCTCGGGACCATCCGGGCCAAGGCGCAGGCCGGCAAAGCCAAACGCCAGAGTCTGCCAGGTCTCGCCCAGGCAGGCCAGGTGCAGTCCCTCCTTGCCGGTATTGCCCATGACGTCCCTCAGGTCCAGGTACAGCGCCTTTTCCCAGTACCGCTCAGCAGCGTCGGGCAGAGCGTTCTGCGCGGCAAAAAGCGCGTGCGTGGCAAAGCTCAGGGTTGAATCGTGCAGGCAGATGGGCTCAAAATCCTCCCAGGCCGCCGCCTTCTCCTCCGGCGTGAAGAGTCCCGGCAGCCGCGTCATCAGCAGCAGCACGTCCGCCTGTTTTATCACCTTGAACCTCTGCACCCTGTCGAAGCAGACCCGGTGATAGCTCGCGCCGTCGCCCTGCTTCAGGCTCGGCGGATACACCGGCTCAAGCAGGTGCAGGCTGTCATCCTGCCGCAGACGTCCCGTTTCCGGGTCGCGCGGGACGGGTATCTTCTCTGCCAACTCCAGCCAGCCCAGCGCCTCCACCGGGCTCAGTTTCAGGGCCGCGTACTGCTCCCTGTCCTCCCGGCTCAGGCGCACTGCCGCCTCGGCGGCCAGTTCCAGGTTCCGGCGCACCATCAGGTTCGTGAAGAGGTTGTTGCTCGTGATGCCGCAGTACTCGTCCGGCCCCTTGCAGAAGAGCAGGTTCACCCCGCCCCCCGGCGCAGGCGAGTAGCGGCTCAGCCAGAAGCGCGCCGTCTCGACAAGCAGCTCGGCGCCGCCGGAGAAAAACAGCTCGTCGTCCCCCGTCCACTCAAGGTAATTGCCCAGAGCGTAGGCCACGTCGGCGGTGACGTGCACCTCGCTCGCGCCTATGTCCCAGCTCTCGCACTGTTCGCTGCCGTCCAGCGAGGCCATCCAGGGATAGCGCGCGCCGGCGGAGTTCATGCGCCTTGCGTGTTCCTTCGCCGCGGGCAGGGCGCCTATGCGGTAACGCATCAGGCTGCGCGCAGCCTGCACATCCTCCAGAACGTAGAAGGGCGCAAGAAAGAGATCTGTGTCCCAGAAATAGCAGCCCTTGTAGCGCGCGTGGCTCAGGCCGCGCGCGCCTATGCTCACGCTCGAATCGCGGGCGGAACAGTTGGCCGTCAGCTGATAGATCACATAACGCATGGCAGTCTGCGCGGCCTCGTCGCCCTCTATCTCGACCCCGCGCTCCTCCCAGAGTTCCCGCCAGGCAGAGCGCTCGGCCTCCAGAGCGGAGCCGAAGCTCCAGTCCGAGCCGATGTCCAGTCCCGCGAGGGGGTCTATATCGCGGCTCGTGCGGATGCGTGCACCGATTTCTATGGCCGCTGGGCCGCCGCGGCCCATGAAGCGCAGGTACATGCCTTCCTCCGAGGGCTCGTAGGCGGCGAATTCGAGCCCCTCGGAGCGGACCCTCAACTCCATATCCAGGCCAAGGCCCGTGTACAGGGTGCTGAAGGCCGCTGTCAGCCCTTCCGGGCCTCCGGAGTGGGAGATGAGGCGGGTCATGCGCAAAGTCTCGCTGTTCTCCTTCACCTGGTCATCCGGGATGGGGCTGTTGCGCGCCGCGCAGTCTATGCCGGCGCGCAGGCAGAGGCCCGCGCCTTCCGTGAGCTCCACGCGCTGGAAGAGCCAGCCCGGCCGGGCCATCGAGAAAAAGCGCCGCTCATATACCTCCGTCGAGCCTCCCGGCCCCTGCGCGGCGTAGCGCAGGCTGAGAAGCCCCGAGCTCAAATCCAGCTCCCGCTCAACTTCCGCCGCCGGGCCGAGGGGCGCGCCCCCGGCTTCGAGGCCCAGATATATCGGCGTGGGCAGGTTTACAAAGTCGGTCAGCGGGCTGCTCTCGGTTATCCTGTCGAACATCCCCGCCATGAAGAGCCCGGCGTCTAGGGGCCTGGGCTCCGGGCGCAGGGCTACATAGCCCCTCGCGCCCATGCGGCCGTTGCCTGTAAAAAACACGCTCTCGTGAAAGCGCTCCGCCGCCGCGCCCGTTGCGGCTATGCGCCAGCCCTCCAGTCTCACGTCAGTCCGCATGCCGCTCACCTCCCAGCGCAGAGCGCAGAGCGTGGCAGATGAAGCCAGCGCAGGTGGCGAAGGCCTCGCCCGTGGCGCACTCGCCCGTGTGCTCGTCCACGCTCTCGCAGGCTATGCCGTTGTCGAGCTTTGCGCGGCGCAGATGCTCCAGCGCCTGCTCACTGCGGCCACACAGCAGGCTGTTGCCTATGCTCAGCAGCCAGGGGTGCGGCGCGTGGGGGCAGCCTATCTCCGCTATCTCACAGCCAGCAAAGCTGTAGGCATAATCAGGGCTGCGGATGGCTTCCGCCGTCTTCAGATACAGCGGGTCGTCTGCCGAGCAGAAGCCGTAATAGGGCAAAAGCAGCAGGCTCCCCGGCGGCTCGTCATAGACGTCGTGCCCGCCCTGGAGGTCCACGGACCAGGCAAACATGCCGTCGAAAACACAGTTTTCATATATCGCGCGGCGCACGGCCTCGGCCCGCCGCGTCAGCTCCTCGCGTCCCAGCAGCCGTCCAAGCGCCCGCAGGGCGCGCCAGACCAGGACGTTATCGTAGGTGAGGTAGGGATGGACCCGCTCGTCGTCCGTGGGCTGCAGGAAAGTCTCGTACAGTTCGCAGCCCTCGGCGCGGACGGCGTCCAGCTTGCGCAGTATCTCCTCTATGCCCCGGCGCACATCTGGAGCCTCGAACACCGAGAGGTCGCCCGTCTCGTCCGCGTAGCGTTCGAGCGCCAGCACGGGGGCCACGAGCTCGTCCAGCTCGAAGCCCGGCTCCAGCACCGCGCCGTCTATGAACCTGGAGTGCACGCCTATGTTCCGCCGCTGCCGCCCAAAGACATAGCCCAGCATCTCACGCGCGAGGGCGGGGTCTGCGTCGAGCACGGCGGGGAAGCTCCAGAGCAGGCTGTCCCTGTCCCAGTATGCGGCGCTGACGTAGTAGCGCGGCGAACGGCTGGTGACAAGGACCAGCTCCTCCGTGTCCAGCGTCCTGCCCGTGGAATAGAAGATGCAGAAAAACAGATTCGTATTGTACAGCCTCGTGAGCGCCCCGTCTGCAAAAAGGCGGCTGCGCCCTTTGAGCCAGGCGAGGCTGCGGCGGAGCTCCCAGTCCCAGCCGCGGCGCTGCATTTCCCGCGCGCTCGTGACGGCGGATATCTCTTCAAGCCCGAGGCCCCACCAGACTGTGAGCTCCGCCGACTGCCCCGGCGCAAGGCAAGCCGCGCGCGAGAGCCGCCAGGCGCGGCCTTCCGCCGCGGGTGCGAACTCCGCCTCCGCCTCCGGCTCGCAGATGGGCGCGAGGGCAAAAAGCGGCACGCCGCACATCTGCTCAAAGACGGGCAGCCCGCTCCAGCCGCTCACGAAGCAGCGAAGCGAGCCCTCGATGCGTTTGTCCACATTGACGCAGTGCCAGGCTGAGCCGGCCAGGCCGCGCAGGCCGAAGCGGAACTCCGCCGCAGGTCCCGTATTCTCAAACCGGAGCCTGTAGCCGAAACCGCGCTCCCCCACCGGAGCGAGGATGACGCCCTCTATCCTCAGCCCGCCCGAGCGCGCCTCAAAGCGCGGGTACCAGAAGCCGAGGCGCTCCCATTCAAAGTCCGACAGCCCGGCCTCGGCCCCGTCCAGCTCCACGAAGGGCCGCATCAGCGGCTCCGCCTCGCCCCCCCGCAGCTCTATGAGCCCGCGCGAGCCCATGTGCAAAAAGCCCAGGTCCTCCACCGCGCCGTTCTTCTCATTCACACGCGGCAGCGAAAGCAGCTCGCTGCCTGTGGGCAGGTATCTCTCCATCATGAGCCTCCGTTCACGGAAAGTGGTTAATCGTTTCAACTCTTTTACTTATCAAATATACCTAAATTTTCGGGCTTGTCAAGAATATTTTAGCTAAATTCGCAAAAACCTATTGACAGTATCGCCAAAATTGGCTTATTATTAGGCCACGGGTTATTTAATCGGTTAAACGCTAGCAAGGAGGCGGTAAAATGGCTCGCTCAACCCTCAAGGACGTCGCGCGCAGGGCGGGCGTCTCCCCCGCCACCGTATCCTATGTCCTGAGCGGCAAGCGCACGATATCGGAGGACACGAAGCGCCGCGTGCGCGAGGCCGTGGAGGCGCTGGACTATGTCCCCGACCTCGCCGCCCGGGGCCTGAGCCGCCGGGACTCGATGCTCATTGGCGTGGTCGTCCCGCAGACGGAGCCGGGGGACCGGCTGATGTTCCAGAACAGCTTCTACAGCGAGGTGCTGGGCAGCATAGAGTACTACGCCCGCCAGCGCGGCTACCACATCCTCATCTCCGCTACGGACGCCAACGAGAGCTATCTCACCCTGGCAAAGCAGCGCAACCTCGACGGCATCATCGTCATAGGCATGTATCCCGACGAGTTTTACCAGCAGATGAAAAAGACGCAGATACCCATCGTCCTCATCGACAGCTACTGCAACGACCACTATTACAACAACATCCGCATAGACGACGCCTACGGCAGCTATCTCGCAACACGTTATCTGCTCGACTGCGGGCACCGGGACGCGGCCTTTTTCGCCGGGCAGCTGAAGGAAAACGGCGTCATGAAAAAGCGCCTCGCAGGCTACAGGCAGGCCCTGGAGGAGTTCGGCGTTCCCTACCGGGAGAGCTTCGTCTTTGAGGGGCAAATCGACTACAAGAGCGGCGTAGCCATGGCTGCGAGCCTGGCGCGCTCCAGCCTGGGCGCGACGGCGGTGGTCGCTGCGGCGGACATTCTGGCCATCGGCGCCGTCCGCGGCTTTTACGACGCGGGACTGCGCGTTCCGGAGGACATGTCCATCATCGGCTTCGACGACCTGGAGATATCGCAATACCTGGCGCCGGGGCTCACGACGATAAGGCAGCAGATATCCCTCAAAGGCCAGCGGGCCGTGGAACTGCTGCTCGAACACATAGCTGACCCGAGTCTCTCGAAGCAGGAGGAGATACTGCCCCTCAAGCTCATAGAGCGCGGCTCGGTTAGAAAACTGTCATAAAAACTGGAACGGAGGTGCAAAAAGGCGGCCCGCACCGCCCTGTGGAAAGTCCGGTGCAGACCGCGAGGGAAAAAAGCCAGGCAGCTCTTTTCGCCAAGGATATTTTAAGCGAAAAGGGCAAATAAATCAACTCAAAGTCCAAAATTTAGTGAGGAGGAAATGAAAATGAAGAAGCTCTTATCGCTCATGTCCGTTCTGCTGGCCTTTCTGATGCTCCTGTCCGCCTGCGGCGCTCCCGCGGCCGAGACCTCGGAGCCCCCCGCCGAGGATACCGGCTCCGAGGCTCCCCCCGCGGAGGAATCCCCGGCCGAGGCCGAGCCAGTCACCATTACATACTGCAACTTCAACGCCTCCGGCGGCAACGAGGAGACCCTCGCCAAGATGTACGAGGCCTTCCACGAGGAGTATCCCAACATCACCGTCGAGATCGAGACCATCGGCTTTGACGACTACTTTACCCAGATGCAGACCCGCGTGGCCGGCGGCACCGCCCCCGACTGCTACGAGCTCAACATAGAAAACTTCGCCTCCTACGCCGCCAAGGGCGCGCTGGCCGAGATCACCGGCGTGGACCTCAGCGGCCTCGACGAGACCGCGCTCTCCGCCTTCAACGTGGGCGGGAAACAGTACGGCCTGCCCGGCAACTTCTCCAACGTCGTGCTGGTCTACAACAAGGACCTCTTCGACCAGGCGGGCGTAGCCTACCCCACCGCAGACTGGACTCAGGACGACCTCCAGGCCGCTGCCGAGGCCATCCGCGCCCTGGGCGACGACATCTTCGGCATCTACCAGCCCATCACCTACAACGAGTTCTACAAGGTCGCGGCCCAGTACGGCGGCAGCCTGCTCAACGAGGACCTCACCGAATTCACGATAAACTCCCCCGAGAACGTCCAAGCCGCGCAGGTCATGGTTGACCGCGTGCTCGTCTCCAACGTGCAGCCCACCGAGGTGCAGATGGGCGGCATGGGCGACTGGGATCTCTTCATGAGCGGCCGCCTCGGCATGATACCCACCGGCATCTGGGCCTTCAACACCTTTGCCGAGGGCTGCGACTTCGCCTGGGACATTGCCGTAGAGCCCGGCGCGGTACAGAAAGCGACGCACTTCTTCTCCAACGCCTGCGTAATCAACGCCAAGAGCGAGAATCAGGAGGCCGCGGCCACCTGGATCACCTGGCTCGCCTCCAGCCCCAAGGCCGCCGCGCTCCGCATCGAGGCCGGCTGGGACCTGCCCGCCATCAACGACGAGGCTACCCTGGCCAGCTACCTCGACATCACCCCGCCCGACAACCGCCAGGCCGTGTTTGACAGCCTTGACTATCTCGTCACCCCGCCGGTCATCGAGGACTACGCCCTCATGAGCGACATCATCGGCCAGGCTCTCTCCGCCGCGGCGGCGGGCAGCATGAGCGTCCAGGAAGCGCTCGACCAGGCCCAGAGCCAGTGCGAGGCGCAGATAACCCTGGGCTGAGCAGCCCACAGTCAAAGAAGCGCCTGACGGCGCTTCTTTGACTGTAAGGTGAAAATACAGACAGCTTTAGGACGGAAGCCCTACCCCCCCGCCCGGCTAGGAGCGACCTCGGGCGTTACAGCGGTGCGCAGGGGCTGCGGGCGGCGGAGGCCACCCGCAAAGGGGGAACCCCCGGCGAGGGTTCCCCCTTTGACCCCCTCCTGCGCT
>HHCFR02800__coassemble_3787_pt1 | contig 8626 bp, 9 predicted proteins | sample HHCFR02800__metabat2_high_PE_019 | metagenome-assembled genome bin HHCFR02800 | reverse complement strand
GAGGACGCCGACCCCTACGGCGGGTGGGAAACGGACCGCGTGCCGCGGGATTTACCGCGAGGTTATCCCACGCCCGGGCGGGGGTTGGAGGACCGTGGTGGGGTCGGCGGAGACCGTAGCGGCGGGACGTCGAGGACGCCGTCCCCTACAGGGCGGTTGCGACGCCATAACGCCCGCAGTCATCCGATGCCGGGCGGGGGTGGAACCCCGCCCCTACAGGGGGTTGGCAGAACGCGGTAGGGTCGGCGGTGGACGAAGGAAAGGGTCGTCGAGGACGCCGACCCCTACGGCGGGTGGGAAACGGGCCGCGTGCCGCGGTTTTACGGGGTGCGGATCACAACGCGGGAAATGGTGAAAACGCCGCCCGAATGGGCGGCGTTTTCATTGGATTATTGCGGGCGGCGGGCCGCACGCAAAGGGGGAATCCCCTCCTGCGCTTCTTTGGCACAAGGGGCTTCCGCGCGCTGCGGCGCGCGGCCAGGGGCGCAGCCCCTGGACCCCGCCCGCTTTTTTGTAAAAAAGCGGGGCAAAAAACTTTTACTGGGCGAGACTTTTGCCCGCCAAGCCTACGGGGTGCACGCGTCCAAAAGCGCCTTTCTTTGGGTAAGACCAAAGAAATGGGGTGGAACCGCAGGGTAAGGTAAAATCAACCGCAAGCAAAACGGCGCGTTCCGCCGCCGTCCTCCGCACCGCCGGGCGGGAGGCGCAAAACCAGCCTGCGCGCTTGCGTTTGACGGGACGGTGTGATAAAATATCCTGTAATTGTGCTATGACCGACAATTTCAGGGGGCGAGCGCATGGGCGGAGCTTATGCGGCAAGCCTTTGCTGGGGCGGGATAACCGGCGGCTGCCTCCTCATCCAGCCCGGCGGGCTGCTTTTTACTACGCAGAAGATACAGGTGCCGAAGGATAAAAGACGCATCTTCATACCTTTCGCGGACCTGCGCGCCGTAGGGCGCTCACGCGTGCTGGGGTTCCCGGCTGTGCGGCTGGAGACCGAGGCCAGACGCTGGGACTTCGTCGTCCTGCGCCGCGCGGCCTTTTTGCGCGGGCTGAGAGAGTGCGCTCTGGGCTGCGAAATTTCGTTTTAAGGTGATTTTTTTGAAAGACATCATATTGCTCAAACAGGGCGAGACCGTCCTGAAGGGCCTCAACAGGAGATATTTCGAGCAGAAGCTCGTCTCGAATATACGCAAGCGGCTCAAGCCCATGGGCGAGTTCCGCGTCTACTGCGTGCAGTCCACGGTCTATGTCGAGCCCGAGAGCGAGACCGCGGATATGGACGCCGCCTTTGACGCGCTCTCAAAGACCTTCGGCGTCGTGGCGCTCTCGCGCGCCGCGGCCTGCGAGAAGGACGAGGACGCCATCGCAAGGCTCGCCATCGAGTACCTGCGCGAGGATATGCTCGCCGCCGAGAGCTTCAAGGTGGAGACCAAGCGCTCCGACAAGAGCTTCCACATGACCAGCATACAGCTCTCCCAGTACGTCGGCGGCCGGCTTGCAGAGGCCTACCCGGAGACGCGCGTGGACGTCCGGCATCCGGAGCTTACCGTCCACCTTGAGGTGCGTGACTACGCGGCCTATGTCCACGCGGCCCCTGCGCCCGGCGCGGGCGGGCTGCCCATAGGCTCCAACGGCCGGGCCGTCACCCTGCTCTCCGGCGGTATCGACAGCCCCGTCTCCACTTGGATGATAACCCGCCGCGGCGTGAGGTGCATACCCGTACACTTCTTCTCCTTCCCCTATACCTCCGAGGCGGCCAAGGAAAAGGTGGTGGAGCTCGCGCGGCTGCTCACGCCCTGGTGCGGGCAGATGTGCCTTGAGGTCGTACCCTTCACGCACATACAGGAGGAGATACGCGACAAGTGCCCGGAGGAGTATTTCACCCTCGTCATGCGCCGTTTCATGATGCGCATAGCGGAAAAGATAGCCGAGCGCGGCGGCTGCAAGGCCATCGTCACCGGCGAGAACCTCGGCCAGGTCGCCAGCCAGACCATGGAGGCCATGGCCAGCACCCAGGCCGTCACGGACCTTCCCGTCCTCCAGCCGCTAATAGGCATGGACAAGGAGGACATCATCCGCATCGCGCGGAAGATCGGCACCTTTGAGACCTCGATCCTGCCCTATGAGGACTGCTGCACTGTCTTCACCCCGCGCCACCCCAAGACCAAGCCGAGGGTCGAGGACGTCGCCGCGGCGGAGGCAGCCATGGACATAGAGGGCCTCGTGGCCGAGGCGCTGGAAGGCATCGAAAGGATATGGATAGACATTGAAGGCTGAGATAATCTCCGTCGGCACCGAGCTGCTGCTCGGCAGCACGATAAATACGGACGCGGCGGACGTCGCCGTGCTCCTGTCGGAATACGGCATCGACGTCCACTGGCAGACCGTCGTGGGCGACAACCCGGGCCGGGTCACGGAGGCCGTGAGCCGCGCCAAGGGCCGCGCGGACCTCATCATAACCACCGGCGGCCTCGGCCCCACCTGCGACGACCTCACGAAGTCCGCCCTGGCCGCCGCCTTCGGCATGGAGCTTGCGCTGGACAAAGGCGAGGAGGCCTGGCTGCGCGACATCTGGGTAAAGCGCGGCTACCGGGAGCTCACGCCCAACAACCTCCAGCAGGTCTGGCTGCCCGAGGGCTCCACGGCCCTGCGCAACGACTGGGGCACCGCGCCCGGCTGCTACTTCGAGCGCGAGGGCGTCCACGTCGTCATGCTGCCCGGCCCGCCCAGGGAGCTGCGCCCGCTGCTGGAGTACCGCGTGCGGCCCATCCTCGCGCGGCTCTCCGACGCCGTCATCGCCTCGCACAACATCCACTTCTTCGGCATAGGCGAGAGCGAGATGGAGTACCGCCTGCGCGACTACATGCAGGAGCTCACGAACCCCACCCTCGCGCCCTACGCCAAGAACGGCGAGTGCCTCGTGCGCGTCACCGCCAAGGCGGGGACCGCCGCCGAGGCCGAGGAGATGATGGCCCCCGTCGTCGAGAAGGTCCTCGACATGTTCGGAGACCTCGCATACGCGGTGGACGGGGCGAACATCGCAGAACACACGGTGAAGCTCCTCATCGAGAAGGGCGTCAGCCTCGCCGCGGCGGAGAGCTGCACGGGCGGGGAGCTTGAGGCCCGCATAACCGATATCCCGGGCGCCTCCGCCGTGCTGCGCGGCGGCGTAGTGGTGTATACGAACGATGCCAAGCACCTGCTGCTCGGCATCCCGAGGGACACGCTGGAGAAATACGGCGCGGTCAGCCGCGAGGTCGCCGCGGAGCTGGCCGAGCGCGTGAGGCTCAAGCTGGGCGCGCAGCTCGGCGTGGGCATAACGGGTCTTGCGGGACCCGACGGCGACGGGCGGAACCCCGTGGGCACCGTTTTCGTCTCACTCTCGGACGGGACGCGCACCTGGGTGCGCGAGAAGCACATCTCCAACCGCGACAGGGCCACGGTCAGACTTTACGCCTGCCAGAACGTCTTCGATATGCTGCGCAGATATCTCGCCGGGCTGCCGGTGGAACAGGAGAGGTCCGACATATGAAGCTGTATCTCGTCAGACACGGAGAATCCGAGTGCAACGTCCAGCGCCGCCTTTACGGGCGCACGGACTGCTCGCTCACCGAAAAGGGCTGCCGTCAGGCCCGCGAAGTGGGAGAAAAGCTCGCGGGGGAGCACATAGACCTGTGCATCTCCAGCCCGCTCATCCGCGCGGCGGAGACCGCGCGCCTCGCCCTGGCCGGGCGCAGCGTGCGCATAGAGCTCGACGACGGGCTCATGGAGCAGGACATGGGCGAGTTTGAAAACCGCCCCTTCGAGCAGATGATAGCCGAGCAGCCGGAGCTGGTGCGCGCCATGCTGAACGACTGGACCACCGTTGTCCCGCCGGGGGGCGAGAGCTTTGATAGCCTGCGCGGCCGCGTCCTCAACGTCATAGAGCGCGCCGCCGCAGGCGGTCGGGACACCCTGCTCGTGGCGCACAACGGGCCGCTTTCCACCATCATGATGCTGCTCCTGGAGATGCCGGATTCCGCTGTGAACCGCCTCTGGTTCGAGCAGGGCTGCTGGAGCTGCGTCGAGCTGGGCGAGGGCAAGGCCAGACTGCTGTACTTCAATAAATAGGACAAAACTCTCACGGAAGGGAGAAGAAATATGAGCAGGGAAGACAAGATGCAGCTCGACGAGGGCGGAGCCGGCCGGGTCGCCGGGAGAGTCTTTGCCTTCGTCGGCGTGACGCTGGCCTGCGCCGTCATCGCGGTGCTGGCGGCGGTGTTTATAATCACGAAGGGACCCTCTCCCGCGGCGCGGGAGGTGTTCGTGCAGCGCGCCTCGGACAGCGGGCTTTCCTTCCTGGCGGGGCTTTTCGTCCCAGAGGACGAGATCGAAGCCATTCTCGCGCCGGAAGAGACGCCCGTGCAGAGCGAGGAGCCCGTGGAGAGCGCCGCGCCAGCCGAGAGCGACACGCCGGCTGAGAGCGCCGAGCCTGTAGAGAGCGACGCGCCGGCGGAAAGTGAAGAGCCTGCCGGGAGCGAGGCTCCGGAGCAGGACGCTTCAGGCGAGGGGGAATGAGACATGAACGAAGAGAACAAGGGCTTTGATTTCACCGGACTGTCCGCGGACGAGGATTTCGACAGCTTCCTCGAATCCATCCGCCGGGATCTGGACGGCACGCCCGCGCCGCGTCCCGCCGCACCCACGGCGGTGGAGGACAGGCCGGAACCGGCTGAGGAAAGGCCGGTTCCGCGCCGCGCGGCCAGGGCTGAGGAGGTGCAGGAGCCCGAGCCGAAGGCCGCCGCGCCCAGGGCCGCCGGAACAGGCGCCTCCGCAGAGGAACAGCCGCCCGCGAAGCGTGAGCGCCGCCCCGCCAAAGAGCGCCGGGAGACCGATGAGGCGCGCCCCGTCCCCGCCCAGAGGGAGGCCAGGCCCAAGCCGGTCCGCCGCCAGGCCCCCGAGATAAAATGGAACCCGCCCCCAGAAGAAGAGGAACCGCCCGTCAGGCGCGGCGGTTTTGCCCGCGCGCTCATCCTCTACGCGCTGGTCCTGCTCGTCGTCATCGCGGCGGGCCTCGCCGTGCTCTGGAAGTACCTCGAAGCCTATGAGTTCACGCGCCCTGAGAACGTCATGGAGCAGTTCGAGCAGATGGCCAACGAGCAGTATTGGGAGACGGCGGTCACTAGCTCCTTTGTCGTGTCGCCCTCCGAGTTCGAGACGGAGAGCGCCCTCGTGGACGAGCTCTGCCTCAGCCTGCTGCGCGACGGGCAGATGAGCTATGTGGAGGACGAGGGCTACACGGACGAAGCGCCCATCTACCTCGTTTCCGTGAACGGCATAGAGCTCTGCCGGGTCTATATGTCGCCCCAGGCGGGCGGCGAGGCCGGCTTCGGGCTGGAGTACATGTCCATAGACAAGGTCGAGCTGCTGGCCGAGTTCATCGCGCCTGCGTCCCGCAGCATCAGCATAACAGCGCCCGCGGACGCTACAGTGACGCTCAACGGCATCACCGTCGGGGAGAGCTACATAAGCTCCGAGGCGCCGGACGCTTCCGTCCTGCCCGAGCTGGAGCCCGAGGCTGCGGAGCTGCTTTGCCGCTACGACATCCAGGGCATCTACGGCACGGTGGAGATAGCCGCCACCTCGGCGTCGGGCGAACAGCTTGAGGCCGTGAGCTCCGACCGGGACGGGGCGGTCTTCCCCCTGCCCGAGGGCGAAGTGAGCGTCACCGTCTACGCCCCCGAGGGCGCGGTGCTCAGCATAAACGGCGTGGAGCTCGACGAGAGCTATAAGACCGGCGATAGCGTGACCCTCGCCCTCTTCGAGGGCCTGGAGAGCTATGGCGAGGCTCCGGCCATGGAGGCCTGGGAGATAGGCGGCCTGCACCTCACGCCCGAGATAAGTGCTGTGGACGCCTCCGGCGCGGAGCTCTCCGCCCCCTATCTGCAGGACGGCGCCTACGTCTTCCAGCCCGCGCCCGACGCGGAGCTTGAGAGCTCGCAGCGCGACTACGCGGAGAAATTCTATGAGCTCTACTCCGCCTTTGCCGCGAACAAGGACGAGAAGATAGACACGAACTACTACAACATCCTGCCCTACATGTACGGCGGTACGCCCCTGGGGACGCGCCTGGCATCGGAGTACAGCTCCCGCCTGCCCTCCGGCGGCGTTGCGGCCGGCAGCTATGATGAGGTCGAGGTCACGGGCTTCGTGGCCTACGGCGATAACCTCTACACCTGCACCGTGCTGCTCTACAATGACGATGAGCTGGCGGGCAGCTGCGAGGTGGCCTTTATAAAGGCCAGCGGAAAGTGGTACGCCGCCGCGACGGTGGAGTACAGCTTCGAATGATCAAACGCGAAATGCCGCGGGCAAAAGCCCGCGGCATTTTTTTGCGCTTTTGGAATCTCGGGGGACAAACGGGAAATAACATATAGCAGAAGGGAGGCCCTCGTTTGAAAAAAAGCTATTATATCGTCTACCCCGCTGTGGCGGTTGGCGTCGGCGCGCTTTCAGGCCTCATCACGCGGCAGAGCGTGAAGGAGGTCTTCCCCCTGCTGGAAAAGCCGCCGCTCAGTCCGCCGGCAGCGGTGTTCCCCATCGTGTGGACGGCGCTCTATATCCTCATGGGCGTCGGGCTCGCGGCGGTGAAAAACAAAGGCGGCCCGGGCGTCAAGCGGGCGGAGAGGCTCTGGTGGGTGCAGTTGGCGGTGAATTTCGCCTGGACGCTGGTGTTCTTCCTCGCCGGGGCGTACTTTGTGGCGCTTCTGGTCCTGCTGCTGCTCTTTGGCCTCGCCGCGGCCATGACCGCCGCCTTTGACCGCGCAGACCGTCCCGCGGCCAGGCTCCAGGCCCCGTACCTCATCTGGCTCGCCTTCGCGGCCTACCTCAACGCCGGGATCTGGCTGCTGAACAGATGAAAAAAGTCCCGCACCCCAGGGTGCGGGACTTTGGCGGAGATGGAGAGATTCGAACTCTCGAAGGGCTTTTGACCCTTACACGATTTCCAATCGTGCGCGCTCGACCAACTACGCGACATCTCCACGCGCTGCTCGAACTGTGCCTTATCCAGTTGACGCCCACATATAATAAATGAAAATCGCGCCAAAGTCAAGAGGAAGTTGAATTTTACAGCGCGCAGAGGATGATTTCCCTTAAAATTTCCGAATGGCGCTCCTCGTCGGCGGCGTTGCAGCGGTAGACGGCGGCCAGGGAGGCGCTTGAGGCCGTGTCTGCGGCCTTCAAATAGGCCTCGGCTGCGCTCCTCTCGTCCAGCCATGCCGTGCGCAGGATGCGCAGTCCGCCGCAGGGCAGGGGACAGGAGGCGGGGGGCAGGCATATTTCGCCGGTGAGCAGGAAATGCTCCGCCTGGAGCGCGCGAAGATGACGGCGTTCCTCGCAGGCTATGGCCCTCAGCCTCGATGAAAACCGCCCGAAGCGCCGGGCCGACGCCTCGTAAAAGGCCGCCGCGCAGCTCTCGTCTGCAATGAATTCCCGGAGGACCTCCAGCTCGGAGCCGGAGCCCTCCGCCGCTCCGCCTTCGCCGCGCACGCGCGCCCAGACCTCGCTGAAGCCTTCGAGTGCCGCTCTCGTGCTGTCTGTCATGGTACCGACCTCCACTATGTTCCTGCTACATACTATGCCGCGCTTGAAATGCGGTGAACAATATGAGATAATCCAGTAGAGCCCCGGGAGGGCGGCACAGGAACAGACAGGCGGAGGGACGGCATATGGCAAGGTTTTTCATGACCGGCACGAATATATTCGGCGGGCGCGCCGTGATACGCGGGCAGGACGCGGAGCACATCCGCGTTTTGAGGATGCGTCCGGGCGAGGACGTAGTCATCTGCGACGGCAAGGGCACGGATTACCGCTGCCGTCTCGTGAGCTCCGGCCCGGAGGAGGCGGAGGCCGAGGTGCTGGAGGTCGTCCCCTGCCGGGGGGAGCCGCGCGTGGAGGTGACGGTGTACGCCGGTCTGCCGAAGGGCGAGCGGGCGGATTTCCTGGTGCAGAAGTGCATCGAGGCCGGCGCCTCGGGCATAGTGTTCTTCAACTGCGAGCGCTGCGTGGCGCGTCCGGACGGGCGGAGCATGGAGAAGAAGCTGGAGCGCTTTTCCCGCATAGCCGAGGCCGCGGCGCAGCAGTCCGGGCGGGGGAAGATACCGACCGTGGAGTATGAGCACAGCTATGTGGAGATGCTCAACCGCGCCATAAAGGCGGAGGCGAAGCTTTTCATGTACGAGACAGGCGAGGGGCGCTCGCCGCTGAAGCAGGCGATAGAAGCGGCGGGGGAGTTCAAAACGGCCAGCGTGGTCACCGGCCCGGAGGGCGGCTTCACAGAAGCCGAAGCGAAGATGGCGCGAGTCTGCGGCCTGACCCTCTGCTCCATGGGCGAGCGCATCCTCCGCTGCGAGACCGCGCCCGTAGTGGCCGTCAGCGCCATAATGTACGCCGCGGGGGAACTGTGAGTGTGATTTTTGCTTGAAAGCCGAAACCCCTCTGCGGGGGGGTTGGGGGGTTTTAGGAACTCGCCGTTTTGTCCTGCTGGACTTTACGTTGGTGCTGCGATTCCACCCCATTTCTTTGGTGCTTGCCCAAAGAAACGGGGTGGAGCCCCAAAGAAAGGCGCTTGGGGTGGTGGCGC
>HHCFR02800__coassemble_3671_pt1 | contig 8838 bp, 8 predicted proteins | sample HHCFR02800__metabat2_high_PE_019 | metagenome-assembled genome bin HHCFR02800 | reverse complement strand
AGGGTCGTCGAGGACGCCGACCCCTACGGCGGGTGGGAAACGGACCGCGTGCCGCCGGATTTACTGCGAGATCATCCCACGCCCGGGCCGGGGCGGGCGGAACACGGTGAGGCTGGCAAAAACCGTGACGGCGGGACGTCGAGGACGCCGTCCCCTACGGGGCGGGTGCGGCGACGTGGGGCTGGCAGTCATCCGACGACGGGCGGGGGTGGACCCCCGCCCCTACGAGGGGGGTTGGAGGAACGCCGTGGGGCTGGCGGTGGACGAAGGAAAGGGTCGTCGAGGACGCCGACCCCTACGGCGGGCGGGAAACGGGCCGTGTGCCGCGGGATTTACTGCGATATTATCCCACGCCCCTACGGGGGCGGCATTGAGGGCCATCGGGGACGCGGTCCCGCACATTTAATCAAAAATGCCGCCCGATGGGCGGCATTTTCCTTTTCCCAACCACTCGCCGTGGCGACGAGTATAAGATCTGTCCCACAGCGGAACACACAGCGCCAAGCTGAAGCCCCGCGGCACAAATCGGCGAGCTGCTTCAAACCCCGTCAGGGTGCTCAAAGCCCCAGGAGCTCTTTCGCGCGGGCGAGGTCGGAGTTTTTTACGTAGATGGTGTAGACGTAGTTCGCGGCGTCGGCATAGTCCGAGTAGCGTGCCGCGCCGCCCGTCACGCCCATGCCCATGCCGGCGCGCCGGCCCTGGGCGAGGCTGCTGCGCACGCCCTTAGTCTGCATTTTGTAGGCTATGCCCTCCGCCTTAAGCGTGGACCAGACGCGCGCGGCGTCCTCGGCGTCCGTACCGGTGTAGAGTTCGCGGCGGTTCAGGATGCTTATCATCTTGCACCTCCCTGTGCTCTCAGTCCCCGTTTGGGGAGAAAAATGGGCAACGGCGGCCTATACATTCCCTGTTCTTGGCCGGGTATTCACAGCGCGGTCTGGAGGCGGGCATGTCCACGCCCAGCTCCCTCCGTGCAAAGTCTGCTGCGGCCTCTATGGAGAGGCGGCCCGTGCGCTTGCAGCAGCGCGGCCCGCCGACGGCGGCTATGCGCGCCAGACAGTCGGAGACCAGGCGCTGGGCCGCAGCCCAGCGCTCCGCCGCCAGCGGGGACGCCCCGCAGGCAATGCTGGCAAAGATCCCCGCGCCCGCCGCCGCGCCGCAGACGCCCAGCGCCCCGCAGGAGCCGCCGGGCAGGCGCTTGCCGCGCGCCCAGGCCTCGGCCAGGGCCGCGGGCAGGTCAAGCTCCAGGCCGCAGTTTGCGCAGGCCGTCAGCAGTACGCAGGGGACTATGCCGTGGTGCTCCGGCCCGTGCATGTGTACGCCGGGCAGCGCGCAGGCATTTAGGAAGAGCTTCACGGGGTCACGTTCCCGGCTGTCTTGCAAAAAGGCCAGCAGCGCAGCGCCGCCGCCGGAGTGGCAGTCGTCGCAGACGAAGTGCCCCGCCTCGCAGACCGCGTCCGAGGGCAGGACCCTGTGGCAGACGCAGCATTCGCGCTCCTGCGTGCGGCCCGAATAGACAAGGGGCCGGCCGCAGACGACGCAGCCGGTCTCATGCCAGCCGCGCAGGGGGCGCGGTATCGCCCGCGCCTTCATGCCTTCGCCGCGTTCACGAGGATGTCCACGCACTGGTCTATTCCGAGCCTGCCGGAGTCGAGGCAGATATCGTAGTTCTCGGCGAGGCCCCACTGGTGGCCGGTGTAGTGGCGGTAATAGGCGCGGCGCTTGTCGTCCTTCTCTTTGAGGCGCTTCTCGGGCTTTTCGGGCCGCTCGCCGTAAAGGCGGACGATGCGGTCGGCCCGGAAGGCCGTGTCGGCGTGGAAGAAGGTGTGCAGGCAGTCCGGCCTGTCGCGCAGGACATAGTCCGCGCAGCGGCCCACGATGACGCAGCGCTCCTTCTCCGCGAGATCCTTGATGATGTTGTGCTGGATGATGTAGAGCTGGTCCGAGATGGGCAGGCTGCCGCTGCGCGCGCCCTCCGCGTTCATGACCCAGTTGAAGAGGAAGCTGCTGGTGGAGCAGGCGTATTCGCCGCTCTCCAGTATGTAGCTCTCTGCAAGCCCGCTCTCCGCGGCTATTTTCTTAACGAGCTCCTTGTCGTAGTAGGCCCAGCCGAGCCGCTCGGCCGTCTCCCTGGCTATCGTCCTGCCGCCGCTGCCGAACTGCCGGCTCACGGTTATGACCCTTATGCCCATTTTCGCACCTCCATTCTCATTGCCCCTCAGGGGCGTTGGGGCTTTCCCCATTTACATTATAGCACAGCGCCCGCGGTTGCACAAATTTTTTTCACGACAGGAAAGGGGACCGCCCGCGGGCAGCCCCCTTTTTTTCATCCCACCGTACCGTAGCGGAGCTTGTAATAGGCCCAGCAGCGCATTTTTGACAGCAGCTGCGCCTGCTCGCCGGAGAGCTCCGTCGTGAGCGCCCCGTCCGCGGTCTCAAAGACGCCGCCGTGCATGATGGGCAGCTCGCGGCGCATTTCATTGAGGTATCCGAACCAGGGCGAGACCTCGCCCCTGCCGCAGAGCTCCAGCACCGCCGCGCCGAGGTAGCAGGCGCTTATCCGCCCGTCCCCGGGCAGCTCCAGGGCCTCGATGGCGGCCTCGAAGTCCAGCTCCTGCGCCGCGGCCTCGTTGCACCAGAGCAGGAAGGGCGCGGTGTAGGCCGCGTAGGGGTCCTCCCCGCCGTAGACCTCCGCCGCGGGCAGGCCGAGCTCTATATAGCCCTGCCGGTTGTCGCCCAGGTAGGGCAGGTGGTCCCCGAAAAAGAGCAGCAGCACCGGCTCCTCCTGCGCGGAGTAGAACTCCGTCAGCTCCGCGAGCATGGCGTTCGCGTCCCTTATGCCCTCGGCGTAGACGTTCACCGCGGTCTGGATCTCCGGCGAGAGCTCGGCGGTAGTCTCCACCTCGGGGCAGGCGTAGTCGCCGTATTTTTCCTCGGTGTAGGACATGTGGTTCTGGATGGTGACGGCGTAGGTGAAGTCCAGGCCGCCGTCCGCGCTCTTCTGCTCGCAGCGGTTCTCCAGCTCGCGCAGGACGCTTTCGTCCGTCACCCAGCTGCCCTTGTACTCAAGCTCCGAGAAGTCCTCGGCAAAAAGGCTCTCGTCTGCGCCAAGCCAGGAGTAGACGTTCTCGCGGTTGTAGAACCAGCTCTGCCCCGGGTGCATGAAGCAGCTGCTGTAGCCGCCCGCGGCAAAGACGCGGAAGATGCTGTCGAGCCCGCGGTTCACGGTGCGGAAAGCCGTCAGCGAGGGGGCCGCGGGGTTCAAGAGGTTCGTCTGCATGCCGGTCGCAACGTCGAACTCCGTATCCGCCGTTCCGCCCGCGAAGTAGGGAACGACGAGGTGGCCCGCGTAGGCGTTCTCCCCCGCGGCGAGGCTGTTGTAGACCTCCATCGGGTGCTCGCCCTCGGGGAAGACGAAGACGTCCTCGTTCAGCACGTCGGAGAAGGCCTCGTTCATGACGAAGACCACGTTCACCCGCGCGGGCTCTTCCGCCTCGGCGTAGCCCGTCTCCCAGGCCGCGGCCTCGTCACGGTCAAAGCCCTCGGGCTTTTCTATCTTATATGTAGAGAAATGGTAGCAGAAATAGTAAACGAAGCCGAGCTCGTTGTTCACCGAGGCCAGGTCGTAGGGCTCCGTCGTCTCGAAGGAGTTGTAGAGGTCATCGGAGCTGTAGACGAAGGCCGCCGCGCCCACGAGCAGGGCGGCGCAGAGCAGGACGCCCGTGACGCGCAGGAGCACGCCGCGTCTTTTCGGCGCCCCCTCGGCCTTTTTGAGCGGCAGCAGCAGGCCGAGGACTACAAAGGCCGCCGCCATGACGACGAGGCAGCAGACCTGGAACCAGGGCAGGCTCATGTCGTAGCTGCCTGCGGCGTCCGCAGCCTCCTTGATGAGGGAGATGTCGCGCGGGACGAAGGGCTCTCCGCGGACGGTGAGCTTCACTCGGTTTATGAGGGACATGACGCCCACAATGAGCCCGGAGGCGGCCGCGCCCCAGAAGGCGTTGCGGAAGGCAAAGGCGAAAGCCCCCGTCAGCAGGGCGACGGGCAGCCAGTTCAGCAGCAGTATGAGCGGCTGGTGCAGCATCTTGCCCAGCATCGCAAGCACGGAGACGGGGTGCGCCCAGAGCGCAAAAAGCGTCACCGCCACGGAGCAGGCGAGGCCGAGCAGGACGGTCGGAACAAGGCCAAGCGGCCGGGAATATCGTTTCAAGACGGCTCAGTCATCCTTTCTGTGTCCTCAAGGTAATAGCGGGGCCGCCCGAGGGAGGCGCGGCCGTATTCTATGGCGCGCGCCGGGCAGGCGTTTATGCAGGCCATACAGTGCATGCAGTGTCCGAGCCAGCGCGGCCGCCCGTCCTGGATGGCGATGTCGCTCACGGGACAGAGCCTTGCGCACTTGCCGCAGCCTATGCAGGCCCCCGTGACGCGGAAGGCGCGGTCCTTTATGAAAAGCGCCCGGAAAACGCGGTTCACCGGCCCGCTCTTGAAGCGGTCGAGCGCCCCAACGTCAGGGTCGCGGAGGGGCCGCCCGGCGGCGATCTCCCGCGCGGCGGCCTCTATGCCCGGCCTCGCGCGCGCAACTATCTCCTGAGCCTCGGCCTCGTCCGGGGTGGGGAAGAGGGCCAGGTAGTTCTCGGGCATGACCGCGGCGGCCAGGCCCATGTATTCCATGCCCAGGTCCGTGCAGAGGCGGCGGCAGTATTTGGCGGCGTCGCCGGGCTCAGAGCCGCAGGTGAGGAAGAAATACATCCTCCGGCTGCCCTCCCAGGCGGCGCGGCGCAGCAGGGCCTCCACCGCGGCAGGCAGACGCCAGCCGTGCGTGGGCGAGACTACGACGTAAGGCCGCTCCGAGGAAAAGCGCGCCGGCCCCCCGCCCCTGAGCAGGGCGTTCAGGGAGACGACCTCGTCCCCCGCGGCGGCGGAAATGAGCCTTGCGGCGTACAGGCTGTTGCCCGTGCCGGAAAAGCAGAGTATCATGTGCTCGCCTCCTTTGCTTTCCTGATAATAACACGGCCCGGCAAAATGTACAAGTTTTTTGCGTCGAGAGGTTTTTGCTTACATTCGTTTGAAAAATGTGCTAAAATATATGTATCAGGCGGCTAACAGGCCGGGAAAGTGACGGGTGAGTCCAAAATGTACCAGGTGGGTGAACTCATAGTATACGGCGGCACAATACGCATACCCGTGGACTCGAAGGTATTCATGCGCCCTGTCATCAGCCGGCAGGAGGCGGAGGCGCTCATAGACGCCATCCCTGGCATGCACGCCGAAGCCTGTCACGAGCGGAACTTCACCCAGCTGGCCGCGCGCTTCATGAAGCGCGCCGAGACCCTGCTCTACGGCGAACTCTCCGTAGCCCTGGGCATCCCCTTCGAGGAGGTCCAGCCCTACATCTCCAGCCGCATAGCCTCGCAGTGAACGGCTTTGGCAGGGGCAGGAACCTCCTTGCGCTCTCCTGAGCGCGTACACTTCGCGCTGCCTTTCCTCCTCGAAACGCCCAGCCTCCAGTAGGGGCAGAGGGACTGCCCACGCAAGGGCTGCGTTTACGCACCCCGCCCAAAAGTCGGCTGATGTGTTGCGCCATATACTGCAAATCCACCCCGTTTCTTTGACCTTGCCCAAAGAAACGGGGTGGAACCCAAAGAAGCCCTTGGGGAGGCTGTGCCCCAGTGAGGTTTATTGCCCTACCGGCCTCTCACACTTGGCGTCAGCAGCCACTCGGCCGCTAAGGCGCCAGTTTCGCTGACTTATTTCGTCGCTCACCGCGTCTCCAGCACCAGCTTGCCGTCCTTCGCGTCGGCGATGAGGCGGTCGCCGGGGCCGGTGCGGCCGGAGAGAAGCGCTTCGGCGGCGGGGTCCTCCAGCTGCGTGCAGATGCAGCGGCGCAGGGGGCGCGCGCCGTAGGTGGGGTCGAAGCCGCGCTCCGCCAGCAGATCCAGCGCCGCGTCCGTCACCTCCAGCTGCACGCCCAGCGCGCGCATGCGCTCCCGCACCGCGTCCGTCAGGCCGCGCGCGATGCGCCGCACGTCCGCGGGCGTCAGGCGGCGGAAGACTATGGCGTCGTCCACACGGTTCAGAAACTCCGGCCGGAAGGTCTGGCGCAGCTCAGCCATGACCGCCTCGCGCACGGCCCCGTCGCCGTCCCGCGCCGCGCCGGAAAAGCCCAGCGCCGGGCGGTTCTCCGTTATCGCCTTTGCACCCACGTTTGAGGTCATGACCACGATGGTGCTGCGGAAGTCCGCGCGCCGGCCCTCCGAGTCCGTCAGGCGCCCGTCCTCCATTATCTGCAACAGCAGGTTGTACACGTCCTCGTGCGCCTTCTCGATCTCGTCGAAGAGCACCACCGACCAGGGCCTGCGGCGCACGCGCTCGGTGAGCTGGCCGCCCTCGCCGTAGCCCACATAGCCGGGCGGGGAGCCGATGAGCTTTGAGACGGCGTGCTTTTCCATGTACTCGGACATGTCCAGCCGGATTAGCGCCTCCTCGTCGCCGTAGACGGCTTCGGCCAGGGCGCGGCAGAGCTCCGTCTTGCCCACGCCCGTGGGGCCGAGGAACAGGAAGCTGCCCAGCGGCCTGCGCGGGTCGGCCAGGCCCACGCGCCCGCGCCTGATGGCCCGCGCCACGGCGGAGACGGCCTCGTCCTGGCCGACGACGCGCCTGTGCAGCGCCTCCTCCAGCCTCAGCAGCCGCTCGCTCTCCGGCTCCGTTATGGCCGAGGCCGGCACTCCCGTCCAGGCCGAGACGACCTCCGCCACGTCCGAGGCCTCCACCTGCGTGCGCGCCGGGCTGCCCTCCACCCGCACGCGCGAGGCCGCCTCGTCCAGCAGGTCGATGGCCTTGTCGGGCAGGTACCTGTCGCAGATGTAGCGCGTGGAGAGCCGAATGGCGGCGGAGACGGCCTCGTCCGTGATGCGCAGCCCGTGGTGCGCCTCCAGCGAGCCGCGCAGGGCGAGGAGCATGCGCTCGCAGCACTCGCCGTCCGGTTCCGGGACGTTCACCGGCTGGAAACGGCGCTCAAGCGCGGCGTCCTTTTCGATGTGCTTGCGGTACTCCTCCGGCGTCGTCGCGCCGATGACCTGTATCTCGCCCCGGCCCAGGGCGGGCTTGAGGATGTTCGCGGCGTCGATGGCGCCCTCGGCGGAGCCGGCGCCGACGATGGTGTGCAGCTCGTCGATAAAGACGATGACGTCCCCGGCACGCTGCACCTCCTTTATGATGCACTTGACCCTGTCCTCGAAGTCGCCGCGGTACTTCGTGCCGGCGAGCATGGAGGCGAGGTCGAGGGTGACTATGCGGCGGTTTTTGAGCGTGTCCGGCACCTCGCCGCGGGCGACGCGGCGGGCCAGCGCCTCCGCAACGGCGGTCTTGCCCACGCCGGGCTCGCCCACGAGGACGGGGTTGTTTTTGGTGCGGCGGGAGAGGATCTGTATGACGCGGCTTATCTCACGCTCCCGGCCCACGACGGGATCGGTGCCTCCGCCGCCTGCTATGAGCGTGAGGTCGCGGCTGTACTGGTCCAGGACGCGGGTCTCGGCGCGGCGGTAGGGAGGACGCAGGGGGGCCTGACTCCGGCCCTGTTCCTGGCGGCCCGGGCGGCTCTCGGGAGAGCCGAAGAGGGCCATTATGTCCGTGTACAGCTCGTTGGGGCCGCTGCCAGCGGCAGCCAGGGTCCGCGCGGCGGCGCAGTCCGGCGTGCGCACCAGCCCCAGCAGCAGATGCTCTGTGCCTATGCAGCCGTGGCCCAGCCTGCGGGCGTCCTCCGCGGCGCGCTCTATCGCCAGGCGCGCGTTGGGCGTCAGGCCCTGCTCCGGCGCGCCCGGCTCCCCGCTGCCCGCCTCCGCCGCCACCAGCCGCGTGAGCGCGAGCATGTCCAGGCCCCGCGAGAGCAGCACCCGCGCGCCAAGGCCCTCCGTCTCCGCCGCCACGCCGAGCAGCAGATGCTCCGTGCCGACGTAGCTGTGCCCAAGCGAGGCCGATGCGTCCCGCGCCGCGGCTATCGCGCCCGAGGCGCGTTCTGTGAACCTTGCGCTGTTTTTCATGCCTTCTCTTTGCCTCCTGTCCCATTATAGTGCCGCCGGAGCGCCGATGCGGGCGAAGCGGCGCGACAGTGAAAGTATTTCCAACGCAGGGCGCTTATAACCAGGACCGGCGCAATTCCCGCGCAGAGTGCAAAAAGCAAAAGGCTATTGATTTTCCCACGGTATGTGGTAGAATACAAAGCGTACAAAACCCCGGGTTTTGGGATGTATTTTATAATTGAACGGAGGTAACACCATGGCATTCGTTATCACTGACAGCTGCGTCTCCTGCGGCACCTGCGCTGCCAACTGTCCCGCCGAGGCCATCGACATGGGCGACGACAAGTACGTCATCGATCAGGACAAGTGCGTCTCCTGCGGCACCTGCAAGGAGAATTGCCCCGCCGACGCCATAGTCGAGGAGTAATTGCGAAGAAAGAGGGCCGCGCCATTGCGGCCCTCTTGTTATTGTCCCGCCCCGCCGCCGTGTGCGGAGGGGCATTTTTGCATCCGGGGAGATGCGGCGCACAGGCGGCGACTCGCCCCACGCGGCAAAAGCAAATGCGCCCGCGCCAAAACCCGAAACAATCCCGCAGGGGCGGGATGACCGCCAGCCCCACGGCGTTGCGGCTGCCCCGTAGGGGACGGCGTCCTCGACGTCCCGCTGCTGCGGTTTCCGCCGACCCCACCGCGTTCCACCGGCCCCCGCCCGGGCGTGGGATGGTCTCGCGGTATATTATGCGGCACATGGCCCGTTCCCCACCCGCCGTAGGGGTCGGCGTCCTCGACGACCCTTCCCTTCGTTCACCACCGGCACCGCGGT
>HHCFR02800__coassemble_3387_pt1 | contig 9501 bp, 8 predicted proteins | sample HHCFR02800__metabat2_high_PE_019 | metagenome-assembled genome bin HHCFR02800 | reverse complement strand
CCCTCGCCGGGGGTTCCCCCTTTGCGGGCGGCCTCCGCCGCCCGCAGCCCCTGCGCTCCGCCGTGGGGCTGGCGGTGGACGAAGGAAAGGGTCGTCGAGGACGCCGACCCCTACGGCGGGTGGGAAACGGGCCGTGTGCCGCATAATATACCGCGAGACCATCCCACGCCCGGGCGGGGGCCGGTGGAACGCGGTGGGGTCGGCGGAGACCGCAGCGGCGGGACGTCGGGGACGCCGTCCCCTACAGGGCGGCTGCTTGTCGTACACATAAGCGGAACCGTAAACAAACGCCGTGCAAGACAAACCATATGTCCCGCCAGCAAGGCACAGAGCGCTCAAATTGCGACCCGTCCTCCCCGCACTGCCCACCGGTGGAAAAACTCAGCAGACAGCCCGCCCGCCCTGTGGTATAATACGACAAAACCGAAAGGAGGCCTCAGGGATGTCATCCAGCACTGATTATGTAAACTACATTCTCGAACAGCTCTCCTGCGCCGGGCTGGCTCGGGCGCGGCGGATGTTCGGGGAGTACGGCCTGTACCTGGACGGGATGTTTTTCGCAGTCATCTGTGACGACGAGCTTTTCATAAAGCCCTCCCAGGCGGCGCTCGCGGCCTTCCCGGAGCTGCCCCTGGCCCCGCCCTATGCGGGCGCGAAGGACTACATACGCGTGGAGGACACGGACGATGCCGCGGCGCTCTGCGCCCTGGCGCGCCTGACCTGCGAGGCGCTTGCGGAGCTGCCGCAGCCCAAAAGGAGGAAGCGCAATGCTCCTTGAATATAAAAGGACTCCCCGTGTTTTGCTTTCAGCCCCGAAAGCCCGGGCTGGTAGAGCCGCCAGGACCGGTGTTCCGCGGGGAAGGGCTCTGTGGTTTTAGGGAGGTGTAGGCATGAAGGGCTTTACGCGGCGTGAGCCGCTGTTTTCACTCTGCGGGCTGAAATGCGGCCTTTGCCGGATGCACCTGGGCGGCTACTGCCCCGGCTGCGGCGGCGGGGAGGGCAACCAGAGCTGCGCCATCGCGCGCTGCTCCCTGGAACATGGCGGCCCGGAATTCTGCTGGGACTGCCCCGAGTACCCCTGCGCCCGCTACGAGGGCTTTGACGAGTGCGATTCCTTCGTCCCGCACAGCGCCCGCGCGCGGGACGCAGCTGAGGCGCGGAGCCTCGGGATTGAGGCGTATATGGCCCGGATGCGGGAGAGCGCGGCGCTGCTGGCCGCCCGGTTGCTCACGGAGGCGGCGCAGGCGCGGGGACTCAGCCTGAAGCTGGTAAAAAAACCATAGAGAACGAAAGGAGGAATGGCCATGTTCCGCCCGAGATTCAAAAAGCCTCCAGCGGCGGAGGGCAAATTGGAGCTCCGCTCGCCGGGCGGGGGCAAGAAGGTGAGGTTCGGCGGCAGCATGCGCGGGGCCGAGCGTCTGCTGTGGGTAAGTCCGGAGCAGGACGCAGGGGGACGCCCGATTGAAACGCGCGAGCCGCACGAGCGCGCCAGGACCTACGCATATCCCGGCGGCTTTGAGGCCGCGGGCCGCCGCTACAAGAGCCTGACGGAGCTCACAGCGACGAAGCTGGACGGTGACTATTTTCTCGACAGCTACGGCCGCCGGGTGCTCTGCATCATCGAGCGCTTCCCCTGCTTCGACAGCTTTGACGCCATGTACGAGCACCGCTTCTACCGCTGGTACTTCCTGCGCGAGGGCGACAGCCTCACCCGCGTCTACTACGAGGACGAGGACGACGAGGTCTGCGTCACCGAGGACGTGGAAAACCTCGAATACAACTGTTGGAGGGACTTTTGCAGGCTGGGCTACGCCGGCGCGAAATAAAAAGGGACCGCCGCCCTCTACGGGGCGGCGGTTTGCTTTTGTGCTCAGAGTTCGGCGTCGGTGTCCATATAATTCGCTATGGCGCGGGCGGTGAAGTCCCGGGACAGGCAGTGGCAGCGCGTGTCGGGGACAACGAAGCGTATGCCCTCCACGCGGATGTCGCGGCACTTCTTCCCGCACTGAGCCGGGATGACGAAGGCCTTGAAGGAGCGGAAGCCGCCCTCCTCGCCGTCCTCGAGCAGGACGCCCAGCGCCACGCGCCTGCTCGGGCAGACAGAGCGGAGCGTCAGGCCCAGCTCCACGAGCCTGCCCTGCGCGTTGAGCGAGAGCTCGCCCATATCGTAGCAGACCTGCTCCTCACAGGGAGCGGAGCTGAATTCCACGGGCTCAGGCTCCGGCTCGGGGTGCACGACCTCGCCGCAGTCCACATAGACCTTCGGGTCTGGGAACTTGACCTCGTTCTGCTCGTCGTCGGAATACTCTATCTCCTCGTTCACACTCACTTCGCCCGTCTGCGAGCCCACGTGCCGCACGGTAAAATGGAGCGCGGCGCTCTCGCTTTTCGTGACGCCCAGGGAGTCGATGCTCCAGCGCAGGCTGCGCAGACCGGTTATGATGGCCATGCCGATCTCGGGCGGGTCGATGTCCACAAGTTCAAAATCCGAAGTGAGTTTTTCCTTTATGAGCACATTGGTCGCGCCGGGCTTTGAAATATTGGCGGCCAGCTCGGCGAAGAGTTCCTCGAGGTCCGCGGCGTCGGGCGTCACGGCAACGTGCGAGGCGTCCGGGTCCGTGGCCCAGTTATTGAGCGCCGCGACGTCCAGGCCGTCGGAGCCTATGAGGCCTATGCAGTAGATGACCGTACCCTGGGCGCGTGCGGCGGCGGCGATCGGCCCCGGCGCGGGGCCGGAGGTGGTCACGCCGTCCGTGAACATTACGATGACCCGGGCGTTTGAGGACGAGGGCTCGAAGAGCCCCTGCGCCTTGAGAAAGGCGTCCCCGTGATTGGTGCCGCCGCCGGCGGAGATGCCGTCCACAGCGGCCTTGAGGTCGGCCACCGAGGTGACGAGCTGGGCGTCCACCGAGGCGTTGGCGGCAAAGCTCACGACGCCCATGCGGCTGCCGGAGCCTATCTCGCCCGAGCCCGCGCCGCCCGTGGACTCGGAGATGATATCTATAAAGGTCTTGGCCCCTACCTTCATATCCGCCAAGGGCGCGCCGCTCATGCTGCCGGAGCGGTCGAGCACGAGGACGATATCCGTGGGGTTCTCCACGATATCGGGCGCGGCGGTGAGGGCGAGGGTCATTTTAAAAGTATCGCCGCAGCATATCGCCGAGGCGTCAGCGACCTTGTTGGAATTGGTCACACCCATCTGGTGCTGCCTCCTTCCGGGGGATATCCCCCGGTCATATATTATGGGGCAGGCCCGGGGCTTGACACAGGGCGCAGAAAACCGGGGCGCCAATAGGCGCCCCGGTGCTGGGTTTTCTTCACTTGAGCTTTGCCAGGTTCACTTGAGCTTTGCCAGGCTCTCTTCGAGGTTGGCTATGAGCGCCTTGGCCTTCTCGGCCCGCTCGCGCTCGGCGTTCACAACGGCCTCGGGAGCGCGGGAGACGAAGGACTCGTTCGCGAGCTTCTTGTTCTGGGCCTCGAGCTGGGCCCTGGCCTTATCAAGCTCCTTTTCGAGCCTCGCGCGCTCGGCCTCGAGGTCCACGAGCTCCGCCATTGGCATGAGCACGCGGGCGGAGGACGTCGTCACGGTGACCATGCCCTTGGCGTTCTCCTCGGCGTCGCTGCCGGCGCCGGAGATGCCGCGCACCTCGACCTCGCTCGCGGAGGCGAGGCGGCTGAGGTACTTCGCGCCGGAGCGGTAGGTCTCCTGGTCCTGGGCGCAGATGATGACCTTGGCCTTGCGGGAGGGCGGCACGTTCATCTCGGCCCTGCGGCTGCGCACGGCGCGGATGACCTCCATGACGCGCTCAAAGCCCTCTTCGTCCTTGGGGAAGCTGAGCGCCTCGTCGTACTTAGGGAAGGGCGCGATGATGAGCGCCTCGCCCTCGTGGGGTATGGCCTGGAAGATCTCTTCGGTGATGAAGGGCATGAAGGGGTGCAGCAGCTTCAGTATGCCGGTGAGGACATGGAGCAGCACGCGCTCCGCGCCCTCCTTCGCCTCCGCGTCGCCGGAGTTCAGGCGCTCTTTCGTCAGCTCGATATACCAGTCGCAGTAGCTGTCCCAGATGAAGTCGTATATCTTCTGCGCCGCGATGCCGAGCTCGTAGCGCTCCATGTTCTCGCGCACCTCGCCGACGAGGCTGTTGAGCTTCGAGAGTATCCACCTGTCGGGCAGCTCCAGCTTCTCCGGCAGGGCGCAGTCGCCTATCGTGAGGTTCATCATCACGAAGCGGGTGGCGTTCCAGAGCTTGTTGGCGAAGTTGCGCATGGCCTCGCAGCGCTCGACGTAGAAGCGCATGTCGTTGCCGGGGCTGTTGCCGGTGATGATGTTGAAGCGCAGCGCATCCGCGCCGAAGCGCTCTATCATCTCGATGGGGTCCACGCCGTTGCCCGCGGACTTCGACATCTTCTTGCCCTGCGGGTCGCGGATCAGGCCGTGGATGAGCACGGTGTGGAAGGGTATCTTGTGCATCTGCTCGCAGGCGGAGAAGATCATGCGGGCGACCCAGAAGAAGATGATGTCGTAGCCCGTGACAAGCACGTCCGTGGGGTAGAAGTACTTGAGGTCCTCGGTCTCCTCAGGCCAGCCGAGGGTGGAGAAGGGCCAGAGCGCCGAGGAGAACCAGGTGTCCAGCACGTCGGGGTCCTGCTCGATGTTCTTCGAGCGGCAGGCCTCGCACTCCGTGGCGTCTTCCTTGGAGACGGTAACGTGGCCGCAGTCGGCGCAGTACCAGGCGGGGATGCGGTGGCCCCACCAGAGCTGACGGGAGATGCACCAGTCGCGGACGTTGTACATCCAGTTGAGGTAGGTCTTGGAGAAGCGCTCCGGCACGAACTTGACCTCGCCCTCCTCGACGACGCGGATGGCCTCCTTCGCGAGCGGGGCCATCTTCACGAACCACTGTTCGGAGGAGATGGGCTCCACGTCGCTGTGGCAGCGGTAGCAGGTGCCGACGCTGTGGGAGTAGTCCTCGACCTTGACGAGGTAGCCCTCGGCCTCAAGGTCCGCGACTATGGCCTTGCGGGCCTCGTAGCGGTCCATGCCGTTATACTTGCCGCCGTTTATTATCTTCGCGTCGTCGTCGAGGATGAGGATGTAGTCGAGGTCGTGCCTCTGGGCGACCTCGAAGTCGTTCGGGTCGTGGCAGGGCGTCATCTTGACGCAGCCGGTGCCGAAGTCCATCTCGACGTAGTCGTCAGCGACGATGGGTATCTCGCGGCCCACGAGGGGCAGGATGCAGGTCTTGCCGACGATGTCGGTGTAGCGCTCGTCGTTGGGGTTCACGGCGACGCCGGTGTCGCCCAGCATGGTCTCGGGACGCGTCGTGGCGATGATGAGGTCGCCGGAGCCGTCGGAGAGCGGGTAGCGCACGTGCCAGAGGTGGCCCGGCTTGTCAACGTACTCGACCTCGGCGTCGGAGAGCGCGGTGGTGCACTTGGGGCACCAGTTTATGATGCGTTTGCCCTTGTAGATGAGCTTTTTCTGGTAGAGGTCCACGAAGGTCTCGCGCACGGCGCGGGCGCAGGTGTCGTCCATCGTGAAGCGCTGGCGCTCCCAGTCGCAGGAGGAGCCGAGGGTCTTGAGCTGCTCGACTATCCTGTCGCCGTACTTGTTCTTCCAGGCCCAGACCTCGTCGAGGAACTTATCGCGCCCGAGGTCGAAGCGGGTCTTGCCCTCGCCCCGGAGCTTTTCCTCGACCTTTATCTGCGTGGCGATGCCTGCGTGGTCGTAGCCCGGCAGCCAGAGGGTGGAGTAGCCGTCCATGCGCTTGTACCTTATGAGCACGTCCTGGATGGTCTCGTCGAAGGCGTGGCCGAGGTGGAGCTGGCCCGTGACGTTCGGGGGCGGGATAACGATGGTGAAGGGCTTCTTTTCCGGGTCGCGCTCGGCGTGGAAGTAGTTGCCCCCCAGCCACATGTCGTAGATCTTCTTTTCGACCTGTTTGGGGTCGTACACCTTGGGAAGTTCTCTCATTTGCCTTTCCTCCTTTTCGGGGCATGAAAAAGCGCCCCGAAGCAAATTTGCCTCAGGGCGCGGAAATATACCGCGTGGTACCACCTGAGTTCCACGCCGAAGCGTGACACTCTCGGCTCTGTAACGGGAGCGCCCGTCCGGCCTACTTGAAAAGCTTTCAGCCCGGCGGCTCGGGGCCGACCTTCGGCGCCGCGTCACGGGGAACTTGCACCTTCCGTCCCCTCTCTACGCATCGGCAAACGCCTACTCCTGCCCGTCTCAGCCTGTTTAAACGCGATTATAGCCCAACTTCAGCGCAAAGTCAACAGCTTTTGCGGCTTTCAAACGCCCAGCGCGGCGGCTATCTGCTCCTTCATCTGGACGCCGACGGCCTTGCCGGTCATGTTTCCGTCCTCGAAGTAGATGAGGGTGGGGATGCTCATGACACCGAAGCGCGCGGCCAGGGCCGGCTCCGCGTCCACGTCTACCTTGCAGGTCTTGACCTCGGGATGTTCCGCGGCAAATTCGTCCAGGATGGGGCCCTGCATGCGGCAGGGGCCGCACCAGCTGGCCCAGAAATCCACGACACAGCGGCCGGAAGCGGTCACGCTGTCGAAATCCGCGCTCGTAAGATGCTGTACCATATTATTATTCCTCCTCGTGTGTATTTTCCACATATTTGGCCGCGGATATACCCGCGATGTTGCCCTCGCCCACGGCCTTGCCTACCTGATAGGGCGCGCCGACGCAGTCTCCCGCGGCGAAGACGCCGGGGACGCTCGTGGCCATGTCCGCATTTACCTTTATATGCGGCCCTTCCAGCTCAAGCCCCGGCACCAACGAGCCGGGCGCAACGCCCGCGCGCAGGATGAAGACGCACTCGACGGCGTATTCCGTGCCGTCGGCTATGAGCGCTTCCACCCGCTGCGAGCCGCGTATCTCGTATTTCTTCGCCCGGGCGGCGTCAAAATACTCCACCTCGCAGCCTATGGAGCGCAGGAACTCGGCCTCCTCCGGCGCGTCGGCCGAAAGGCCGATGACGGCGACTTTTTTGCCGCGGTAGAGCATGCCGTCGCAGGTGGCGCAGTAGCTCACGCCCGCGCCGAGAAATTCCGCCTCGCCGGGATAGGGTTTCGCCCGCGAGAGGCCCGAGGCGATGACCACCGCCCTGCCCTGCACGAAGTCCGAACCCACCGAGACGCCGAAAGCTCCGCCCATGGGCAGCACGCTGAGCACCCGCCCGCGCATTATTTTCGCGCCGGAGCCTTCCGCGTGCAGCAGCAGCTTCTGCAGCAGCTCGCGCCCCGTCACGCCCGGGAGCCCGGGGTAGTTGTCTATGTGCTCCGCCTTCCAGAGCGGGGAATCCTCCGGCGGCGAGGAGACGATGAGCGCCGTCTTGCCCCGGTGCATCGCCGTGAGCGCCGCGGAGACCCCTGCGGGGCCGCCGCCTATTATGATAACGTCTGTCATGTACGCCTCCGTTTGCTTATTATAGCAAGATTATAGCGCCCAAAAACACCGTTGTAAACAGGAATCATTCCGTGTATAATGGGAGAACATCAAGTCAGGATGAGCTGTGAGGGGATAACATGGAAGAAGTATCCAAAAACTTTATAGAGACATTCATAGATGAGGATCTGGCTCCCGGCGGGCGCTGCGAGGGCATGAAGGTGCACACCCGTTTCCCGCCCGAGCCGAACGGCTATCTGCACATCGGCCACTGCAAGGCGCTGGTCATCGACTTCGGCACTGCGGAGAAATACGGCGGCCTGTGCAACCTGCGCATGGACGACACGAATCCGACGAAGGAGGACGTGGAGTACGTCGAGGCCATACAGGAGGATATACACTGGCTGGGCTTCGACTGGGGCGACAGGTTTTATTACGCCTCGGATTACTTTGAGAAGATGTACGAGTGCGCGGAGGACCTCATTAAGCGCGGTCTTGCCTACGTCTGCGAGCTGAGCCCCGCCGAGTTCCGGGACTACCGCGGCGACACGAACACGCCTGCGCGCTCCCCCTGGCGGGACAGGCCCGCGGAGGAGAGCCTCGACCTCTTCCGCCGCATGAGGGCGGGCGAGTTCCCCGAGGGCAAGTACACCCTGCGCGCGAAGATAGACCTCGCCAGCGGCAACTTCAACATGCGCGACCCGGTCATATACCGCATAAACCACGCGCATCACCACCGCCAGGGCGACAAGTGGTGCATCTACCCGATGTACGACTTCGCGCACCCCATCGAGGACGCGATGGAGCACATCACGCACTCGCTCTGCTCGCTGGAGTTTGAGGACCACCGCCCGCTCTACGACTGGGTGATAAACAACTGCGACCTGCCGTCCAAGCCGCGCCAGATAGAGTTTGCGCGCCTCGGCATCAACTACACCGTTATGAGCAAGCGGAAGCTGCGCCGTCTGGTGGAGGATGGCCGCGTGTCTGGCTGGGACGACCCGAGGATGCCGACGCTCTGCGGCCTGCGCCGCCGCGGCTACACGGCGGCCTCCATACGCAATTTCTGCGAGCGCATAGGCGTCGCCAAGGTCCCGAACACGGTGGACTACGCGCTGCTGGAGCACTGCCTGCGCGAGGACCTCAACGAGCACGCGCAGAGGGCCATGGCCGTGCTGCGCCCGCTGAAGCTCACCATCGTGAACTACCCCGAGGGCCAGAGCGAGGAGCTTGAGATAGAGAATAACCCCAACGACCCCGAGGCCGGCACGAGGAAGGTCACGTTCTCGCGCAACCTCTATATAGAGTGCGAGGATTTCATGGAGCACCGCGCGCCGAAGTACAAGCGCCTGTGCCCGGACGAGGGCGAAAGCTGCGGCCTGGAGTGCCGCCTGAAGGGCGCGTATCTCATCAAGTGCGCCGGTTTTGTGAAGGATGATAACGGCGAAGTGGTCGAGGTCCTGGCGACCTACGACCCCGAGAGCCGCGGCGGCGACCCGGCGGACGGCCGCAAGGTCAAGGGCGCCACGATGCACTGGGTGGACGCTTCGAACTGCGCGGACGCGGAGGTCCGCCTCTACGGCAGCCTGTTCTCCGACCCTGAGCCGGATGCGGCGGACAAGAACTTCATCGACTGCCTGAACCCGGACAGCCTGGAGGTCCTGACCGGCTGCAAGGTCGAGCGCATGCTTGAGAGCGCCAAGCCGAGCGATCACTTCCAGTTCCTGCGCATGGGCTATTTCTGCGCCGACAGCCGCGATTCGAAGCCCGGTCACCTGGTCTTCAACCGCTCCGTCATGCTCAAGGGCAGCTACAAGCCCGAATAAGTGCTCGGCACGCCGCAGTGCCGCGGAAAACTCGTGAAGATGCCGCCATTTTGGCGGCATCTTCACTCTTTTCAGGGGCGGGGGTTGGGGTTGGCGTTGGTGGAACTCGCCGTTTTGCCCTGCTGAACTTTACCTTGTGCTGCCAATTCCACCCCATTTCTTTGGTCTTGCCCAAAGAAACGGGGTGGAGCCCCAAAGAAAGGCGCTTGGGGTGGTGGCGCCCCCGTAAGGTTTCGGGACCCACCCGCCTCTCCCACTCGCGTGGGAGCTGCC
>HHCFR02800__coassemble_3306_pt1 | contig 9683 bp, 9 predicted proteins | sample HHCFR02800__metabat2_high_PE_019 | metagenome-assembled genome bin HHCFR02800 | reverse complement strand
TGGCAAGGGGTACCCCTTGCCATTGAGACAGGCTCCGCCTGTCTCAATGACGGAGCTTTGAAAGCAAAAGAATATAAGGAGGAAACTCAAATGAAAAAGTCCATCCTGGCGCTGCTCCTCGCCGTCCTGATGGTCGCCTCCCTCCTCCCCGCCGCCGCCATGGCGGATGAGGGGCCCGAGGCCAAGATAGGCGATAAGGAGTATCCGACGCTGGCAGCGGCCGTTTCGGCTGTGCCAGATAATACGCCTACCACTATCACGTTACTGCGTAATGTGACTAACGGAGCCGGTATAATAGTTGAGCCGAACAAGGATATCACTTTTGACTTTGACGGATTTGCGTACTACTTTGTTAGCACCGTAGGTTCTTCTAGCACCGAGACAAACTGTTTCCAATTGAAAAAAGGCAGCAATATTACAATGCGTGACGGTACCATTATTGCAAATTGCTCCAGCGCAAAGATCGTTTTTCAGAATTACAGTAACTTAATTCTTGAAAACATGCAAGTGGACGCAACTGTAGGTAATAATAATCTACAATATGTTGTTAGCTGCAACCGGTAATACGAATATTAAGGCAAGGTCTGGGTGGTATGCCCTTGACGTCTATTACTGGCCCGGCAATGGATATGGTGACGGCGTTTCCGTTACTATCGACGAGAACATGACAGGCACTGTTACTGGAATGATTAGCTATGGTGCCGACAAGACTGCTGATGGTCAGGCAAATTATGCCTACAAGGCTAAGCTAAATATAAAAAATGGCATATTCGATGGGAGCTTTACAACATATGATTTAAACGAAAACGTGAAGCCCGCCTCTATCAATGTTTCCGGCGGTTCGTTCAGCAACCCCGTTGCCCCCAAGTACCTCGACAACAACCTCCGGTATCAGCTCAAGAATCCCAACGGCACCTACACCTACTACGATACGTTCGAGAACGCTCTCAAGGCTGCTGAAAACGGCGCTGAGATAAAGGGCGTTGCCGATGCTCTCGGCACGCAGTATTACACCATCACCATCGACCCCGCCAACGGCGGCGCGGTGACTTCGTACACCGTCCCCAGCGGCTCTGAGATACCCCTCTACACCCCCAGCAAGAGCGGCTATGCCTTCCTCGGCTGGAGCGGCTCTGACGGCAAGACCTATGCGGGTACCGACACCGTCACCGTGACGTCCGACATTAAGCTCACCGCCTCCTGGGTGCGTCACCCCGACACGCCCTACGTCCCCGAGCCGGAGGAGCCCGAGGAGCCTGAGGTCCCCGAGTTCCCGTTCTACGACGTGCCGACCTCCGCTTGGTACTACACGGCTGTGAAGTATGTCTACGACAACAAGCTCATGGACGGCGTGGACACCTACGTGTTCGCCCCGAACGACACGCTGACCCGCGCGATGGTCTGGACCATCATCGCCCGCATGAGCGGCGTTGACACCACCGGCGGCAACAGCTGGTACGCCAAGGCTCAGGAGTGGGTCATCACCAACGGTATCTCCGACGGTGAGAACCCGACTGCGGCCATCACCCGCGAGGAATTCGTGACCATGCTGTGGCGTCTTGCCGGGGAGCCGATTTATACCGGCGACCTCAGCCGCGTGCCGGACGCCGGCAGCATCAGCACCTGGGCGCAGAACGCCATGCTCTGGTCGTATGCCACGGGTCTGACCGAGGGCGACGAGAACGGCGCCCTGACCCCGCTTGCCACCGCTACCCGCGCGCAGGCTGCGGCCATGATAATGCGCTTCTGCGAGAGCGTGAAGTAAGCCCCAAAAACATAAAACAGGGAGCCTCCCGGCTCCCTGTTTTTTTATATCTCCGCGCCCTCGGCCTCCAAATGCGCCCTGAGCGAGCGCCGGAGCCGGAGCATGAGCTGCGCCAGCCGCGCGGGCCGCTCGCCCTCCTGCGCCGCCAGCTCGGAGAGCGCCTCACCGTACCAGTAGCGCCGCAGAAAGAGCCGCCGCTCCCGCTCCGGCAGCGCGCCGAGCCAGGCTTCGATGTGCCGCGTCAGCTCCATGGCGTCCAGCGTCTGCTCCACCGTCGCGGGGGAGGGGACGCAGTCGTCCAGCTCCGAGAGCAGCGCCTCCATGCCCGCATAGCGCTTGCGCGCCCGGTTTTGCCGGTAGCGGCTGATGGAGAGGTTGCGCGTGATGCGCCCCAGAAAGGCCCGCAGGCTCGCGGGCAGCTCCGGCGGCATCCGCCGCCACGCGGCAAGATAGGTGTCGTTCACGCACTCGTCCGCGTCCTCGCGTATGCCGAGCAGGTTCAGCGCTATGCGCAGGCAGAACGCGCCGTATTTTGCCGCCGTCTCCGAAATCGCGCCCTCGTCCCGCGCGTGGTAGAGGGCGACTATCTCCCTGTCCTCCATGCCGCGCCCCCTCAGTCCGGCCTGTTCACCACGCCCGTAAAGAGCGGCAGTCCGTCCCGCGAGCTTATGGCAAAGAGGAAGGGCCGGTCGAGCGTGAAGTATATCTCGTCCTCGGGCTCCGCCGCCGCGCCGTCGGCTATGATGACCGTAAAAGCCGCGGCCTCGACGCCCTCCTCGTCTATCTTCACCCGCGCCGCGTGCGTCGCCTCGGAGACGTAGATGGGCATGTCCGTGTCCGTCGTCATCGGCGTGAAGTCCGAGACATCGGGGTCGAAGACGTCCGTCACGCCCAGCTCCATCAGCCCGCCTATGAGGTCGAGCTGCGCCGCAATGTCAAACTTCGGAACCGAAAGATGTACGACCGCGTATTTCCCGGCCAGCTCATTCGGTCCCGAGGCCATGAGGCCCAAAACTTCCTCGCTTTGCAGCAGCTCGTCCACCGCGACGCCCTCGTCGGGGAGGATGAACCACATGCCGTTCCCGCCCCGGAGCGGGAGCCGTACCGCGCCCCAGCCGTCTCCGCTGAAATAGTCCATGCCGCGCTCCGCGCGCATGTACTCCGCCTCGGTGTCGCCCGAGGGCGCGTGAAAGACGTCGGTGTAGTTTGCCGCCTCGTTGAACTCGTCCGTCCACTGCGCGCTGTAATAGATGGTCGTCGCCAGCAGAAGGACGGTGAGGGGGTTCGTCTCGATATTTGCCGCCTGCTCCTCAAGCAGCCCGCGCGTCTGCTCGTTCAGCCAGGCCTGTATGGCGGAGTTTATCTCGGCACTCCCCATCTCGCCCCGGTAGGACGAGGCGTAATAGGTGTTTGCAAGCGTGTCCATCGTGCTCTGCACATAGCCGAAGTCGTCCCTGAGCCAGACGGAGCCGGCAAGCACGCTCTGTATCTCCTCCTCGTCCCGGCTGCACGCGCGCCAAATGGCGGACGCCTGTTCGCGCAGGGCCTCCACGCTGTCAACGCCTATGAGCTCCAGCAGCTGGCCCCGGCTCTCGCCGTCCGTCAGCTCCGCGAGCATGGCGAGGGCCATGTAGAGGTTCACCGGCGAGAGCAGGGCGTTCTCCTCGCCCGCGCCGGAGAGAAACTGCGCCGTCAGCGCCTCAAAGCAGGCGTCCGGCGCTGCGACCCCGTCCGGCAGCCGCTCGTAGTCCTCATACACCGCCTCGGCTATCGCCAGCGCCGAGCCGCCCGCCCCGGGGCGGATAAGCGCCACGGCGATGGCCACGACCAGCAGCGCCGCCACGGCCCCGATGTACCAGGCCCTGCGCGGCCTTTTGCGCCCGCCCGCCGCTTCGACCAGCTCGTCGGAGACATTTGTCACGGCCTCGTAGATCTTTTCGCTTTTCTCGCTCATGTTACTGCCTCCCTTCACCTTATAAGTCGCAAAACGCGCGCGGATGTTGCGGGCTGAGCGGAAAACTGTTAAAATGCCATTAGGAGGGATGCCAAATGGAATTTTGCCTCAATAACGAAAAACTCTGCGTCCGCGTCTCGTCCCTGGGGGCGGAGCTGCGCTCCGTGCGCGGCGCGGACGGCACGGAATACCTCTGGCAGGGCGACGAGCGCTTCTGGCGCGGCCGCGCGACGAATATCTTCCCCTATGTGGGCCGCCTGACGGAGGACAGCTACCTCTGGCGCGGCGCGAGGTATAAAATGGGCCGCCACGGCTTCGCCCGCGGGAGCGAGTTCACAGCCGAGGCGGCGACGGACACGCGCCTGGTCCTCTCGCTCAGGGCGGGCGAGGCGACGCGGGAGAGTTACCCCTTCGATTTCAAGTTCAGCCTCATATACGAGCTTTCCGGCGATGCCCTGCGCCAGACCTACCGCGTCGAGAACCGCGGCGAGGGCGATATGCCCTTCGGCCTGGGCGGGCATCCGGGCTTCAACGTGCCCCTGGCCCCCGGGCTGAGGTTCGAGGACTACCGCCTGGAGTTTTCCGCGCCCTGTGAGCCGCAGCGCGTCCTGCTCTCGCCCCAGTATTACGCCTCCGGCGAGGAAGCGCCCTACGCGCTCGAAAACAACGCCATACCGCTCCGCCACGACCTCTTCGACGCTGACGCCGTCATACTGCGCGCCGCGGCGGAGAGCGTGACGCTCAAATCCGAGCTCGACGCCCACGCCGTTGAAGTCTCGTACCCGGATATGCGCTATATAGCATTCTGGCACACGCCGGAGACGGAGGCCCCCTTCGTCTGCATCGAGCCCTGGCTGAGCCTGCCCTCGCGGCAGGACGTGGTCGAAGACCTTGAAAAGCAGCCGGATATCCGCGTCCTCGCTCCGGGCGAGGCGTATGAGAACTGCCTGCGCTTCCGCTTTTTTTAAAGCCGCTCCAGCGGGACACGGATGGTCAGCGTCCTGGGCGTCGGCATCTTGTCGAACTGGATGACGTAGACCCTCCGGGTCATGTCCACCTCCAGCAGCGTGCCTTCACCGAAGGCCGCGTGCCGCACGCGCGCGCCGGGGGACAGGAGCGCCTCCGGCTCCGCCGCTGTGCCGGAGAGCCGCCGCTCGTTTGAAGCGATATATTCCCGCGCCTCGGCCACGAGGCTGTCACGGGGCCTGCCGTCATGAACGAGCAGGCCCTCGTCTATTTCCAGCAGGAAGCGCGAGGGATAGCGCGGCGCGCCCTCATGCCCGCGGCCCTCGCAGTCCGAGAGGCAGAGGCCCCTCTGCGCCCGCGTGAGCGCCACGAAAGCCAGGCGGCGCTCCTCCTCCATGCTCTCGGGCGAGTCGGTCCTGCGGGAGGGCAGGATGCCCTCGCTCAGGCCGCAGAGGAAGACCTGGGGGAACTCCAGGCCCTTGGCGGCGTGGATGGTCATGAGCTTCACAGCGTCGCGGCCGGTGTCCGCGTCGCTGTTGGTGAAGAGGGCCACGTGGGCGAGGTAGTGCGTCAGCGAGCACTCCTCGCCGCCCGTCTCCTCATATTCGCGGACGGACTGCTTGAGCTCCGCGAGGTTGTCCAAACGCTCCTGACTGCCCTCGGTACGCAGATGCTCTTCGTAGCCGCTGCGGTTGAGCACCTCCGAGAGCAGCTCCGCGATGCTCCGTTCCTCGCAGCCCGCGGAGAGCTCCTCCACCAGCGCGACGAGCTTCCGGGCCTTGGTGCCGCGGAAGAGCTCCTCGTCCAGATTGCGGCAGAGCGCGTCGTAGAGAGAGCAGGCGTTTTTCACCGCATACCCGCGCAGGTATTCCATCCTGCGCCGCCCGAGGTTCCGCCTCGGCACGTTCGCCACGCGCAGGAAGGAGAGGTCGTCCCGGTAGGCAAGCAGGCGCAGGTAGCTGAGCGCGTCCTTCACCTCCGCGCGCGCGAAGAATTGGACGCCGCTGTATATGACATAGGGCAGCTTCAGCCGCAGGAAGACCTCCTCGATGCTGCGCGTGACGTAGTGCGCGCGATAGAGTATGGCCATGTCGCGGTAGGGGACGCCGCTCTCGTGCAGCTCGGCAATGCGCGCACCTATGCGCCCGGCCTCGTCCTCGGGACTCTCACAGTGCATCCAGACCACCGGCGCGCCGGAGGGCAGGGTGGGGGAGAGCTCCTTTTTCATGCGGTTGCGGTTTTTGCCTATGAGGCTGTTCGCCGCGGCGAGTATCTCGGGCGTGGAGCGGTAGTTCTGCATCATCATGATGGTCTTCGTGCCGGGAAACTCGCGGTCGAAGTCCAGCAGGAACTTCACGCTCGCCCCGCGCCAGGTGTAGATGGTCTGGTCGGGGTCTCCGACGATGAAAAGGTTTTTGTGGTAGCCGCAGAGCGCGCGCATGAGGCGGTACTGGGGCTTGTCTATGTCCTGGAACTCGTCCACCATGATGTATTGCAGCCGCTCCTGCCACTTGCGGCGTATCTCGCGCTCGCGCTCGAAAATGTAGAGTGTGAAGAAGATGAGGTCGTTGTAGTCCAGGCCGAAGCACTTTTTCTCCTCGTAGAGGTAGCCGTAGAAGATGATGTCCCGCGTGCTGACGGCGTCGAGGTACTTCCTGTGCAGGGTCTCCAGGTCCATGTCTATCATGTCGAGGTAGTATTCGGGGTCCTCGATGCCCTTGCGGAGCTCTATCATGTCCCTCGCGTCGGCGTATGTCATGTGGCGCAGGGTGAGGCCGCGCTCTTCGTAGATGCGGGCGAGCATGACGTCGATGTCAGCGTTGTCGAGGACGAGGAAGCTTTTGGGGTACTGCACCGCGTGGCTGTCCTCCTGGAGCACGGTGACGCAGAAGCTGTGGAAGGTGCAGATGTGGCCGGTGTCGCTGTCGCCGGTGAGTGCGCGTATGCGCTGGCGCATCTCGGCGGCGGACTTGTTCGTGAAGGTGACGCAGAGTATGCTGCCGGGCGTGACGCCCAGCTCGTTTACAAGGTAGGCAAAGCGGCGCGCGAGGGCGCGCGTCTTACCGGAGCCCGCGCCGGCCACGACGCGGATGTAGCCCTCCGTCGAAGTGACCGCCTCGCGCTGACTGCTGTTCAGGCCTTCCAGAATATCCATGCCATCGCCCCCTTTGGGATAAGTATACCATTCCGGGGCTCGCGCGTCCAGAAGGCCCGGCGCTTTTGCGCCGGGCCTTTCCGGATGTGTTTAGTTTGAGGTCGAGCACTCGTTCGAGGGGAAGAACTCCTCGACGGGGAAGCGTATCTGAGCGAAGATCTCGCAGGGGTCGTCGTGGCAGCGGCCGCCGGCGCACTCCTTTTCCGGCACACAATAGTCGTAGGCCGGGATGAGCAGCTGGGTGTCGCGCTCAAGGCGGATGATGGAGAACTGGCCCAGGGTGACGTAGAGCCTGCGGCCCGTGTCCGAGGTAACGAGCGCCTCGCCGAAGCGGGCAAGGATGCAGGCGGGGATGTCGTGCCTGTCGTTGTCGCAGCAGACGTTGCAGTTGGCGTCCACGAGCTTGAGGTGCAGGGCGATGGGGTCCACGGCCTCGACGTAGGCTGTGGGCATGCCCTCGTCCACGCAGCTGCAATCGCAGATGTCGGAGGAGAAGGTCTTCACAGTGCCCTCTCCGCCGCAGAGCATGACGCGCTTATCGAAGATGGCGAGTCCGGTGACGGTGTTGGCGCCGGGGAAGGTCTCGCCCGTTATCTTGTAGAAATAGGTGACGTCAACGGTGTAGTAGCCCTTGTTGAAGGTGATGGCCTCGACGTTCACCTCGGCGTACAGCAGCTCGGCGCTCTTGGGCCGGACGCTGAAGGCGTTGTCTATGTAGGTCTGGGACCCGACGGTGGGGTAAACCCGGAGGTCTTCGATGCAGTCTTTGTCCCTGCAAGAATCAAAAATTTTCTTGGTGTGGACGCAGACGGCTTCCCGGATGCAGGCCGCGCTGTCCACCGGGCCGGGCAAAACCCTGTCTGCCATGTTGTTTCCTCCTCTGAGAAGATTTGAAGCGGACTTCATTACAGTCTATGCGCCGCGCCGCCGCTTGTGAAAATAAATAATCTGTACCGCGGCGGAAATGTGTGATATAATGTGCTGAACATGAGAGAGGGGGGGCGAAAATGGACAACTTCGGGTTTATCCACGGCGAGCTTGACACAAAGCTCCTGATACTTTTCATCCTCCGCCGCCTGCCGAGGCCGGTGGACGGGGATACGCTGACCGAGCTCTGCTTCTGCGACACCGGCGTGAGCTGGTTTGAATACTCCCAGTGCCTCGCGGACCTTGTGGACACCGGGCACATAGACAAGCTCGAAAACGGCCGCTATATGATAACCGAGAAGGGCGACAGAAATTGCGCCGCCACTGAGTCCAGCCTGCCGTACTCCGTCCGCACCAAGGCTGAGCGGCTTATAAAGCCCATCGCGGCCCAGATGAAGCGCGATGCGCTCATCGTCACAGAACACAGGGTTGAGAAAAACGGCTGCTTCGTGAAGCTCTCGCTCTCGGATGGGGAGGGGGACATCATCAATATGACGGTCCTCGTCTCTGACGAGGCCTGCGCGCAGGATATAGAGCAGCGCTTCCGCCGGGATGCGGAGATAATGTACGGCAAGATCGTCAACTTACTTACGGATGGAGCGTCGGAACTATGAACACACGTGTACCCGCGGGTTACAAGAGCATACTTTCGGTTTACGACACGCAGAAGGCCATCGGCCTCATGAAGCGCCTGTTTGAGGACAGGTTTGCCGCGGTGCTGAATCTCTTCCGTGTCTCGGCCCCGCTCTTCGTCGAGGGCAAGAGCGGCCTGAACGACAACCTGAACGGCTGGGAGCGGCCCGTGGATTTCGACATAGCGCACACCGGCGCGCACGCGCAGGTGGTGCAGTCCCTGGCCAAGTGGAAGCGCCTGGCCCTGAAGCGCTACGAGTTCTACCCCGGCAAGGGCATCTACGCGGATATGAACGCCATCAGGCGCGACGAGGACGAACTGGATAATCTCCACTCCGTCTATGTGGACCAGTGGGACTGGGAGAAGGTCATCCTGCCAGAAAACCGCAACATCGACTACCTGAAGAGCACGGTCATGGACATCGTCGGCGCGATGTGCGACACGCAGGACACGCTCCAGGCCATCTACCCGGCCCTGACCTGCCTGGGAAAGATCAAGCGCTCCGTCAGCTTCGTCACGGCGCAGGAGCTGGAGGACCGCTGGCCGGAACTCACGCCCAAGCAGCGGGAGCACGAGTATCTGCGGGAGCACGGCACTGCCTTCATAATCGGCATCGGCGCGCCGCTGAAGTCCGGAAAGCCGCACGACGGCCGCTCACCCGACTACGACGACTGGAGCCTGAACGGCGACATTCTGGTCTGGTACGAGCCGCTGGACTGCGCGTTTGAGCTTTCGAGCATGGGCATCCGCGTAGACCCCGCCGCGCTTGACAGGCAGCTGACCATCTCCGGCTGCGACGACAGGCGAGAGCTAATGTACCATAAAATGCTGCTCAGCGGCGAGCTGCCGCTCACCATAGGCGGCGGCATCGGCCAGTCGAGAATGTCGATGCTCATGCTGGGAAAGGCGCATATAGGCGAGGTCCAGGCTTCCGTTTGGGACGAAGAGACCATCGAAACCTGCAAAAACGCGGGTATTATGCTGCTCTGATGACTTTTTTGAGAACAGGAGCGTGGAAGCGCTCCTGTTCTTCTCTGTTAACTTGTTAAATATGAAGACTTGACAAAACAAATAAATATGATACAATTTTACAAAATATGAGAACAAGAACTACGAACATAAGGGCCAGCGCCTCAAGTACCGGGATTATGAGGAACGGCCCACCCATGGCCGTTTCTCTTTTCCAACCGCCGGACTCCCTCCAGTCCGGCGGTTTCTTGCGTCAAAATGCAAGATAATAAGATACAACTTGCAACAAAAATCAGATATTGACAAGAATATA
>HHCFR02800__coassemble_3176_pt1 | contig 10028 bp, 6 predicted proteins | sample HHCFR02800__metabat2_high_PE_019 | metagenome-assembled genome bin HHCFR02800 | reverse complement strand
TAAGGCCGGCGGTGGCCATGACAGCGGGACGTCGGGGACGCCGTCCCCTACAGGGCGGCTGCGGCGACGTGGGGCCGGCGGTCTACCGACGTCCGGGCGGGGGTGGAACCCCGTGCCGTCAGGGGGCGTTTGGCGTGCGCGCGGCGTCTTACAGGATGCGGCGGAACTGCTTGTCCAGCTCGCGGCGGGTCAGGGACCAGGAGACGGGGCGGCCGTGGGGGCAGTAGCGGACGCGGCCGGAGCAGACGGCCTCCGCCAGGCGCTGGAGCTCCTCGCGCGCGCTGCTGCGGCCCGCCTTTATCGCCGCCTTGCAGGCCACGGTCTTCAGCAGCTCGTCCCGCGCCGCGGCCTTGTCCGGGCGGCGGCTCGAAAGCAGCGAGGACGCAAGCTCGTCCAGAGCCGCCAGCGCCTCGGGCGCGTCCAGGCCCTCCGGCACGGCGCGCAGCATGAAGGTCCCCTCGCCGAAGGGCTCCAGGCCGAAGCCCAGCTCGTTTATGAGCTCCAGCTCCTCCTCCAGCGCCCCTGCGGCGGCGCGGTCCGGGCGGTAGGGCGCGGGCTCCAGCAGCACCTGGCTCATCACCTCCGCCTCGCGCAGGCGCAGCCGGTCGTATATCATCCGCTCGTGCGCGGCGTGCTTGTCTATGATTATCAGCGCGTCCCCCTGCTGCACCAGGACGTAGAGCTCCAGCGCCTCGCCTATGACGCGCGGCGGCTCCGGCTCCGCCCCGAAAATCGGCTCTGCCGGGACGGGCAGGCTTGTCTGGGCCTGCTCGGAGGAGCCGCGAGCCTGCGGGGCGGGGCTGACGGGGGCGGGTTCGGAAAAGCTCCCGGGGTCGGGGCGCGCGGAGGGCTCCCCCGGCGCGGGCTCGGCGCGGAAGGTCAGGATGGGCGGCTCGGGCGGCTTTATGCGCCGGTAGTCCACGCCCCTGTCGCCGACGGGACGCTCCACGCTCGGCTCGGGCCGGGCGGGCATGGGGCTTACCTCGCCCCGGGGTGCCGGGCGCTCCGGCGTCTGGACGGGCTCCGGCTCCTCCCAGGCCTGGGCCGCGGGAGGCTGCGGGGCCTCCAGCGCGCCGCGCACGGCGTAGTACACGGCGTCATAGGCCCGCCGCTCGTCCGAGAAGCGCACCTCGGTCTTGGCGGGGTGGACGTTCACGTCCACCGCCGCGGGGGCGAGCTCTATATACAGCACGCAGGCCGGGAAGCGGCCCGTGAGCATGGTGCCGCGGTAGGCCTGCTCCAGCGCCGCCTGCAGCAGCTGGGAGCGTATGGGCCGGCCGTTGCAGAAGAAATACTGCGCCGAGCGGTTCCCCCGCGCGAGCGCGGGCTCCGACACGAAGCCGCGCACCCGGAAAGGCCCGTCCTCCAGCTCCACCTCCAGCATCGCGGCGGCGAGCTCCCGGCCCAGCAGGGCGTAGACCGCGCTGTCGCGCCGCCCGTCGCCGGGGGTGAAGAACTCCTCGCGCCCGTCCCTAATGCAGCGGAAGCTGACGTCCGGACGGCCCAGGGCGCAGCGCAGGGCCGCCTGCACGCAGGCCGCGCCCTCGGCCCTGTCCGTCTTCATGAACTTCAGCCGCGCGGGCGTGTTGTAGAAGAGGCCCCGGACTATCATCGTCGTGCCCTCCGGGCAGCCCGTCTCGTACATGTCCGAAATTTCGCCCGCGTCCAGCTTCATGCGCACGCCGAGCCCCGCGCCGCGCTCGCAGCTTGAGAGCTCTATGTGCGAGACGCTGCTGATGGCCGCCAGCGCCTCGCCGCGGAAACCCAGCGTGCCTATGGCCTCCAGCCCGCGCGCGTCCGAGAGCTTGCTCGTCGCGTGGCGCAGGAAGGCGATGCCCGCGTCCTCCGGCGACATGCCGCAGCCGTCGTCCGTCACGCGGATGTATTCACGCCCGCCGCCGCGCAGCTCCAGCGTCACGTTCCGCGCGCCCGCGTCCACGGCGTTCTCCAAAAGCTCCTTCACCACCGAGGCGGGCCGCTCCACGACCTCGCCAGCGGCGATGAGGTCCGCCACGAAGGGGGAGAGTATGTTTATCTTCGGCAAGCCCGGCACCTTCCTTCCGCAGGTTCCTTTTTGGCATCATTATATAGTAAAGGCGTTGAACTTTCCACTGTCAAATGATAAAATATATTCTTACTATTGAAACCGTCTCGGAGGAAATATGGCTTACAAGAGAGTTGAGGTCCCCGCCGCAGAGCTGGAGCGGCAGAGGGAGATATGCGCAAAAATACGCGAGGGCCTGGGCGGCGCGCGGCCCCTGGCCTTTGTGGACACCTACGGCTGCCAGCAGAACGAGGCCGACAGCGAGGCCCTGCGCGGCTATATAGAGCTCATGGGCTTCGGCTTCACCGAGGACGAGAACGAGGCCGAGCTCATCGTCGTGAACACCTGCGCCGTGCGCGGGCACGCGGAGATGCGCGTCCTGGGCAACGTCGGCGCGCTCGTCCACGCCAAGGCGCGCAACCCGCGGCTCATCGTCGCGGTCTGCGGCTGCATGGTCCAGCAGCCGCACATGGCCGAGAAGATAAAAAACTCCTTCCGCGTAGTGGACCTATGCTTCGGCCCGCACGAGCTCTGGCGCTTCCCCGAGCTCTACGAGCGCGCGGCGAGGCGGCGCGGCCGGGTCTTTGAGGTCTCGCCCTGCGAGGGCGTCGTCGCGGAGGGCCTGCCCGTGCACAGGCAGGGCAGCGTCAAGGCCTGGCTCTCCGTCATGTACGGCTGCAACAACTTCTGCACCTACTGCATCGTCCCCTACGTCCGGGGCCGGGAGCGCTCCCGGCGCTTTGACGACGTCGTCGACGAGGCGCGCAGCCTCGTCGAGGCCGGGTATAAGGACATCACCCTCCTCGGCCAGAACGTCAACAGCTACGGCAAGGACCTCGACGAGGGCCGCGACTTCGCGGACCTCATACGAGAGATAAACGCCATCCCCGGCGACTTCCTCATCCGCTTCATGACCAGCCACCCGCGCGACGCGACGGAAAAGCTCTTCCGCACGATGGCCGAGTGCGAAAAGTGCGCAAAGCACATCCACCTGCCCGTCCAGTCCGGCAGCAGCCGGGTGCTCCGAGCCATGAACCGCCACTACGACAGGGAGAAATACCTCGCGCTCGTGGACAAGGCGCGCTCTTACATGCCCGAGCTCGTCCTGACGACGGACATCATCGTCGGCTTCCCCGGCGAGACGGCGGAGGACTTTGCCGAGACGCTCTCGCTGGTGGAGCGCGTGCGCTACGACGCGATGTTCACCTTCATCTTCTCCCCGCGCGAGGGCACGCCCGCGGCGGCGATGCCCGACCCCGTGCCGCGCGAGGAAAAGCAGCGCTGGTTCGACACGCTCGTCGAGACCGCGAACCGCATCTCCGCAGAGAAGCACGCGGAGTACGCGGGCCGCAGGCTCCGCGTCCTCGTGGACGGCGAGACGGGCCGGGGCGAATATAACCTCTCCGCCCGCACGAACGGCGGCAGGCTCGTCCACCTGAAGGGGGAGCCGGAGCTCGTCGGCCGTTTCATCGAGGCCGAGATAACGGACTGGAACACCTGGGCGCTCTACGGCGTCCCGGCGCTCTGAGAGGGGGCGCGGCATGGCCGGGAAGGAAAAAGAAAAGACCCCGATGCGCCGGCAGTATGAGGAGATAAAGAGCCGCTACCCCGACTGCATGCTCCTCTTCCGCCTGGGCGACTTCTACGAGATGTTCGACGGGGACGCGCAGACCGCCTCCGACGAGCTGGAGCTCACCCTCACCACCCGGGACAGGAACAAGCCCCCCGAGGAACAGGTGCCCATGTGCGGCGTGCCTTACCACGCCGCCAACAGCTATATAAAAAGGCTCATCGACCGGGGCCACAAGGTCGCCGTCTGCGACCAGCTGGAGGACCCCGCGCTCACGAAGGGCCTCGTGAAGCGGGACGTCATCCGCGTCATCACCCCCGGCACGCTGACGGACGAGGGCATGCTCGACTTCGAGCGGCCCAACTACATCTGCGCCCTCTGGCTGGAGGGCGGGCGCGGGGGCGCGGCCTTCTGCGAGGTCTCGACGGGCGAATTCTGCGCCGCGGACTTCCCCGAGGCCGCCGAGGAGCACATCATAAACGAGCTGGGCAGCTTTGCGCCCAACGAGGCCATACTCTCCGCCGGCGCGCAGGAGAGCCGGCGGGTGACGGACTTCCTCGCCTCCAAGCTCTCCTGCATGAGCCAGCGCGAGGACGGGCTTTTCGAGCCCGGCGCGGCCGAGGCGCTGCTGCTGCGCCACTTCGGCTGCGCCGACGTGCGGGAGCTCGGCCTCGACGGCTGCGAGGGCGCCGTGCGCGCCGCGGGCGCGCTGCTCGCCTACATCTCCGATGCCCAGCGCTGCGACATGAAGCACATCAGCCGCCTCGACGTCATCGAGGGCAGCAGCTGCATGGAGCTCGACTACGTCACCCGCCGGAGCCTTGAGCTCACCGAGACCATGCGCTACGGCGACAAGAACGGCAGCCTGCTGGGCATGCTGGACTTCACCAAGACCCCCATGGGCGGGCGGATGCTCCGCTCCTGGGTGGAGCGGCCCCTGCTCTCCCTGCCCGAGATCGTCCGCCGCCACGCCGCCGTGCAGGAGCTCTTCTCCGACAACCTCCGCCGCGCGGAGCTCATCCGCGCCATGAGCGGCATGGGCGACATGCAGCGCATCCTCGCCCGCGTCTCGAACTCCACCGCCGGGGCCAGGGACCTCAACGTACTCATGCGCGCCTGCGAGCGCGTGCCGGATATCCTCGGGCTGCTCGACGGCTTCAGCTCCGCCCTGCTGCGCCGCGCCGCCGGCATGGACAGCCTCGCGGACGTGTGCAGCGACATAAAAAACGCCCTGCTCGACAAGCCCAACATCTCCCTCACCGAGGGCAACCTCCTGCGCGAGGGCTACGCGCCGAAGGTGGACCACCTGCGCGAGATACGCGACAGGGGCTCCGAATACCTCGCCAAGCTGGAGGCCGCCGAGCGTGAGCGCACGGGCATAAAGCGCCTCAAAATAGGCTACAACCGCGTCTTCGGCTACTACTTCGACGTGCCGCGCGCCGCAGCGGCCTCCCTGCCCGAGGACTTCATCCGCAAGCAGACCCTCGTCTCCAGCGAGCGCTTCGTCACCACCCAGCTCAAGGAGCTCGAAACCGAGATAACCACCGCCAGCGAGCAGATATGCCGCCTCGAATACGCCTACTTCTGCGACCTGCGCCAGTCCGTGGGCGAGAGGGCGGCCCGCATCCAGGACACGGCCGAGAAGCTCGCCCTCGTGGACACGCTCTGCTCCCTCGCGGAGGCTGCCGTGCGCCGCAATTACTGCCGCCCCGAGATGGACCTCTCCGGGGCCATCGACATCCGCGACGGGCGGCACCCCGTCGTCGAGCAGACGCAGAAGGACACCCTCTTCGTCCCGAACGACGCCAGGCTCGACCGCGCGGACGAGCGCGTCCTCATCATCACCGGCCCCAACATGGCCGGCAAGAGCACCTACATGCGCCAGACCGCCCTCATCGTGCTCATGGCGCAGATGGGCTCCTTCGTCCCGGCGCGCAGCGCGACGATAGGCATCGTGGACAGGGTCTTCACCCGCATCGGCGCCTCGGACGACCTCTCGGCCGGGCAGAGCACCTTCATGGTCGAGATGAGCGAGGTCGCCGGCATCCTGCGCCACGCCACGAGCCGCAGCCTCATCCTCCTGGACGAGATAGGCCGCGGCACCTCCACCTACGACGGCATGGCCATAGCCCGCGCCGTCCTCGAATACTGCGCGGACAAGCGCCGCCTGGGCGCCAAGACCCTCTTCTCCACCCACTACCACGAGCTGACCGACCTGGAGGGCAGCGTCCCCGGCGTGCGCAACTACTACATCACCGCGCGCAAGCAGGGCGGCAGCCTCATCTTCCTGCGCAAGGTCGTGCGCGGCGCGGCGGACGACAGCTACGGCATCGAGGTCGCCAAGCTCGCCGGCGTGCCGGACAGCGTCATCGAGCGGGCGAAAAAATGCCTCGCCCAGCTGCTGGCGGGGGGCGCGAGCCTCGCCGCCCCGGCCCCGGCCCCGGCCCGGGAGGAGGCCCAGCTCAGCCTGGGCGACGCCGCCGGGCAGGAGGCGCTCGACCGCCTGCGCGCCGCAAGCCTCGACACCATGTCCCCCATCGAGGCCATGAACCTTTTGTATGAGCTCAAGAGAAAGCTGGAGGGCTGATGGAAAACCGACCCCTGAACACACCTGGATTCACCGACCGCATGACCCGCGGCGAGCTCATCGCCGCCGCCATATACCTGCCTGTCCACGTCGTGGGCATACCTTTCGGCATAAGCTGGCTGGCCGAGGCCCTGCCCTGGCTGTACACGCTGTCCAATACCCAGCTGAACGTCATCTGCTACGGCCTGGGCCTGGCCTTCGTGCTCATCGGGCTGCGCGGCTGGCTGCGCCGGAGCTTTGACGCCGCGCTCGACGCCAAGGGCCGCTTCCTGCTCGGCATCGTCGGCGGCTACGCCGTCAACATCGCGCTCAGCTTTGTCATCGGCGCGCTCATCCTGCTGCTGGGCATCGAGCTCGGCTCCTCGCCCAACAACGAGGCCGTCATGGCCGAGTCCGCCACGCAGATGGGGCGCATCGCCGTCGTCACCGTCGTCATGGCCCCCATGGTGGAGGAGCCGCTCTTCCGCGGGCTGCTCTTCGGCTGCATACGCCCGCGCAGCCGCGTGCTGGCCTACGCCGTCTCCGCCCTCGCCTTCGCGCTCTATCACGTCTGGCAGTACATCTATGTCAGCGGCGACTTCTCCCTGCTCGTCTACTGCCTGAGCTACCTGCCCGCCTCCTTCGCCCTCGCCTGGGCCTATGAGCGCGGCGGAGGCATCTGGTCCTCCATAGCCCTGCACGCCGTCATGAACGCCCTGAGCGTCTATGTCCTCAGCGGCGCGGGCTATTGAGGAAAAAGAATTTCTTTTTATTTACACAAAGTTTGTTGTATCTTCCCCCGGCCGGTGCTAACATGGACTTATATGTTAAGGAGGTAATCGCAATGGGTGACTTTTCACGCGAATACCTGGAGCTTCTGGCCGAAAAATACCCCAACAAGGCGGCCGTCTGCTCCGAGATCATAAACCTCAGCGCCATACTCACCCTGCCGAAGGGCACGGAGCACTTCATAAGCGATTTGCACGGGGAATACGGCGCGGTGCGCCACATCCTGAACAACTGCTCCGGCGTTATCCTGGAGAAGGTCCGCCGGCTCTTCGAGGCCGAGCAGGGGGAGGCCAAGTGCCGCGCGCTCTGCTCCGTCATATACTACCCCCGGGCGGAGCTGGCCTGCCTGCGGGAGCGGGGCGAGCTCGACAACGCCCGCCTGCGTGAGATACTCGAACAGCTCTGCCTGCTGGCCGAGACGCTCTCGGGCAAGTACACCCGCGGCTATGTGCGCCGCCAGATGCCTGCCGACTGGGAGTTCGTCCTCGACGAGCTGCTCCACATCCAGCGCGACGAGGACGCCAACCAGCACCGCTACCACGACGCCATCCTCGACAGCGTCATCGCCACGGGCGCGGCCGACAGCGTCGTCTCCGCCCTGGCCGAGCTCATAAAGCGCCTGGCCGTGGACAGGCTCCACGTCGTGGGCGACATCTTCGACCGCGGGCCGGAGCCGGCGCGCATCGTGGACATGCTCATGCAGCACCCCAACATCGACATCCAGTGGGGCAACCACGACATCCTCTGGCTCGGCGCGGCCGCGGGCAGCGCGGCCTGCATCTTCACCGTCCTGCGCATCAGCTCCGACTACGGCAACACCATGACGCTGGAGCGGCGCTACGGCGTCTCGCTGCGGCCCCTGGCCCAGTTCTGCGAGCGCGTCTACGGCGCCTCGGACAAGAAGGCCATGCACCAGGCGCTCTCTGTCCTCGGCTTCAAGCTTGAGGGCCGCATCATCATGCGCCACCCGGGCTATGAGATGAACGACCGGCTGATGCTCTACCGCATAAACTACGAGGACTGGACCGTCGAGCTCGACTCCGGCGTCTATCCCCTCAACACCCACGACTTCCCCACCGTGGACCCGGCGGACCCCTACAGGCTCACGGACGAGGAGCAGGAGCTCGTGGACGAGTACGTCTCCGCCTTCAAGGAGAGCCAGCCCCTGCGCCGGCACCTCGACTTCATCTACCAGAAGGGCAGCACCTACCTGTGCTGCAACGGCAACCTGCTCTACCACGGCTGCATTCCCATGACGCCGGAGGGCCGCTTCGCCAGCGTGCGCCACGGCGGACGCTGGTACTCCGGCCGGGCGCTCATGGACTACGCCGACGCCGTCGTGAAGAGCGCCTGGGCCCGCGGGGACGAGTCCGCGCTCGACATGATGTGGTACCTCTGGTGCGGCAACAACAGCCCCTTCTCGGGCAGGGTGTTCCACACCTTCGAGCGCGCCTGCGTGGACGACAAGAGCACCTGGACAGAGCCCAAGAACCCCTATTTCGACCACTGGGAGGACGAGGACGCCGTGCGGATGATCCTCTCCGAGTTCGGCCTCGACCCCGAGTCGGGCCACATCATAAACGGCCACACGCCGGTGAAGGCCACGAAGGGCGAGAGCCCCGTGAAGGCCGGCGGGAGGCTCTTCATCATCGACGGCGGCTTCTGCAAGGCCTATCAGAAGACCACGGGCATCGCGGGCTACACGCTCATCTACAGCTCCCACGGCGTGCGGCTCAAGAGCCACCGGCCCTTCGAGGGCGTGGCCAAGGTGCTCAGCGAGAACGCGGACATGGAGTCTGATTCCGTGCCGGTGGAGTATTTCCCGACGCGGCGTTACATAGCGGACACGGACGAGGGCGAGCGGCTTCGCCGCAGGATAGACGCGCTGGGCGCGCTGCTCGCGGCCTATCGGACGGGCGAGCTGCAACAGAGATAATAAATCAGAGGGGGACTGGAAAATGAGCGGAGCTTATGCCGCGCAGGAGGCGGCGGAGGTGTTCTGCCCGAACTGCGGCGCGGCCGTGGGCGAGGGGGACAACTGCTGCTGGCGCTGCGGCGAGCGGCTGCCGAAGGGGCGCAGCTGGTGCCCGGACTGCGGGCGCCGCTTTGCCGGGGGCGAGACGCGCTGCCCGAACTGCGGGGCGGAGACCCTGCCCGGGGACCCGCCGGGCGCGGCGCGCCCGGAGCCGGAGCCCGAACCCGAACCGGAGCCGGAGCGCAGGGAGCGCCGTGAGCGCCCGCGCGAGCGCGGCGCAAGCTACGACTATGACGAGCGCCGCGGCAGCTACAACTACGACGAGCGCCGCCGCTATGAGGAGCGGCGCGGTTACGACAGGGGCTACGACCGCGGCTATGACATGGGCTACGACCGGGGCTACGACGCGGCGCGCCGGGGCGCGCGCTCGGAGCGCGAGTGGCTCATAGCGCTCATCCTCTCGGCCTTTGTGGGCGTTTTGGGGGTACACCGCTTCTACGTGGGCAAGATAGGCACGGGCATCCTGTGGCTTTTGACGGGCGGCTGCTTCGGCATAGGCTGGCTGGTGGACCTCATCACCATCGCCTGCGGCAAGTTCCGGGACAAGGAGGGCCGCCTGCTGAGCCCGCGATAAAAAAGGTATTGACAGAGAGCCGGGAGCGTGCTATTATAATAAGGCTCTCAATATCGCGGGGTGGAGCAGTCCGGTAGCTCGTCGGGCTCATAACCCGAAGGTCAGTGGGTTCAAATCCCCTCCCCGCAACCAAACGCGCGCCACACGGCGCGCGTTTTTTGCTGCAAATCGCATCGCCGAGGACGAGAAAGGTGAAAAGACCGCCCGGGGGTGGGTTTTGGCTGGGAGGAACTCGCCGATTTGTCCTGCTGGACTTTACGTTGGTGCTGCCTATCCACCCCATTTCTTTGGTCTTGCCCAAAGAAACGGGGTGGAGCCCCAAAGAAAGGCGCTTGGGGTGGTGGCGCCCCCGTGAGGTTTCGGGACCCACCCGCCTCTCCCACTCGCGTGGGAGGTGCCACTCGGCCGCTGAGGTGTCCGCTCCGCGGACGATTGCAATTTGGGCGCTCC
>HHCFR02800__coassemble_2926_pt1 | contig 10865 bp, 9 predicted proteins | sample HHCFR02800__metabat2_high_PE_019 | metagenome-assembled genome bin HHCFR02800 | reverse complement strand
TTGCAGAGTAAAGGGATGCGTATGCCACGTCTTCTATATCGCCAAAAGTGGACTCGTAATCATAAAAATCATCAACGATTTCGAGTTCCATGCGAACAAGCCCAACAGCAAATGGGTAACAGGCATCTCCTACACCCACACCAAGCAGGGTGTACTGTACCTGTCGATCTCTACGACAACAGCATCGTTGCCTACAAGACCGGAACACAGCAGACGGTAAATCTGGTGCTGGACACCATCCGCCTGGCCATGCGCTGAGATGATTGACCGCTACATCGATTTTTACAACCACGAGCACATCCAGCTAAAAACTGGAGTGGCGCCGCTCACGCTGCGCCACTCCGCTTAAAACTTCATATTTCCCTACATTGAGGCTTTTTGTACTGTCCGCACAATCTGGGGCGGTTCACTTCCGTTTCAAGGCTTTTTTGTTTTCCGGCGGCGGGGTTAGAACAGCTCGTCGCCGCTTTTGTTGTCGAGGCCAGGGTGGAGGTCAAAGCGGACGGCGCCGACTCGGGCTTTGCCGTTTACCGCCTGCTCCACCAGATACGTGCCGCGGATGCCGAAGCCGCCGCAGAGCTCGATGGCTCCGCAGCCCGCCTCGGCCATCTCGGCCGCCGCGGCCGCGCCCTCCTCATAGGTCGAGACGCCTATCGAAGTCAGGCGCACGCCCGGGGTCTCCACCACGCCGCGGTCGCGCTTGGGGTCCGCGCCGGGGGCTATGAATATGAACGCAGCATTGAGCATGTCTCCGCCTCCTCACTTTTTGTTCGGGATATGTATCGCACGCTTCTGCGCCGCCAGCGCCGCCTCGCGCAGGGCCTCGGCCACCGTCGGGTGGCAGTGTATGGTATCCGTGAACTCGTCGAGCGTCGCCTCCAGCCTTATCGCCAGCGCGGCCTCCTCTATGAGCTCAGTGGCGCTCGGGGCCAGGATGTGCACGCCCAGTATCTCGCCGAACTTCGGCCCGGCCAGGACCTTTATCATGCCGCCCGTGCAGCCGGCGACCAGACTTCGGCCGTTGGCGCTGGTCGGGAAGCGGCCGACGATGTACTCTATGCCCAGCTCCTTGGCGCGCTCCTCGGTGTAGCCGACGCCCGCTATCTCGGGGCCGACGTAGGCGCAGGCGGGGCTCATGTCCGCGTCAAAGCCCGCGTCGCCGCCCATGGCGTTCTCCGCCGCGGCCTCGCCCATCGCCATGGCCGCGTGGGCCAGCATGAGCCTGCCGGAGCAGTCGCCGACGGCGTAAACGCCCTTGACGCTGGTCTCGAGGTGCGCGTCCACCTTTATGAAGCCGTCCTCCACGGCTATCCCGGCCTTCTCGAGGCACAGCGGCTCGAGGTTCGGGCTCCTGCCGACGCAGACGAGGACCTTCTCGGCCTCGAACACGTTGTCGCGGCCGTCTATCTCCGCGTGCACCGCCGCGCCCTTTGCCGTGGTGTCCACGCTCGTGACCCGCGCGCCGGTGCGCACGTCCATGCCCTCGGAGATGAGCTGCGCCTTTGCGAGCTCGGCCAATTCGCCGTCCATCTGCGGGAGTATGCGCGGCTGAAGCTCCAGCACCGTGACCTTTGCGCCGAAGCGGCGGTAGACGCTGCCAAGCTCCATGCCGATGACGCCGCCGCCGATGACGACGAGGCTCTCGGGGATGTGGTCGAGCGTCAGGCAGGCCGTGGAGTCTATGCAGGCCGGGCACTCGCGCAGTCCGGGGATGCCGGGCATGATGGGCTTTGAGCCCGCGGCGATGATTATCTTCTCGGGGCTCAGGGTCTTGTCGCCCACGCGGACAGTCATCGGTCCGGTGAAGCTGGCCTCGCCCTCGAGCACCGTGACCTTGTTCGCGCGCATGAGGGCCCGGACGCCGCCGGTCAGCTTGTCTGAGACGCTCTGACGGTTTTGCTGCACGCGTGCCCAGTCCACGGCCACGTCGCGGCCAATTATGCCTATGCTCTCGGACTTCGTCGCGAGCTCGTAGACCTCGGAGCTGTGCAGCAGGGCCTTTGTGGGCATGCAGCCGCGGTTCAGGCAGGTGCCGCCTATCTGAGCGCGCTCTGCGAGCGTGACCTTAGCGCCGAGCTGCGCCGCCCTTATTGCCGCGACGTAGCCGCCCGGCCCGCCGCCGATGACCAGCACTCCGCCGCCCTCGGCGGGCTTTTCCTCCGCCTTGGCCGGGGCCGCGGCGGGGGCCGCGGCGGTATAGCTCTCGCCCTCCGCGCCTATGACAGCCACGGGGGTCAGGCAGGTCACCGTCCCGCCCGCGGCGACAAGTACCCTCAGCAGCACGCCGGAGGCAGTGGCCTCCACGTCGTTCGTCAGCTTGTCCGTCGAGACGGAGAAGAGCTTCTCGCCCTCCTGCACCGCCTCGCCCTCCTTCTTGTACCAGCTTTCTATCGTGCCCTCGGTCATGGTCAGGCCGAGCTTCGGCATTACAATCTCCTTTGCCATACGCGCCTCCTATGCCAGCGCCAGCGCCGGGCACTCTATGAGCTTCTTGAGCCTCTGCAGGAACTGCGCCGCCACCGAACCGTCCACGACCCTGTGGTCCGCCGTCAGTGAGAGGTTGAGTATGGGCCGCACGCAAATCTCGCCGTCCACGACCACCACCTTGTCCTCTATCGTGTTGACACCCAGAATGGCCACCTCGGGCTGGTTGATTATCGGCGTGAAGCTCTCTATGCCGTACATACCCAGGTTGGTTATCGTGAAGGTGCCGCCCTTGAGCCTGTCCATGGGCAGGCCGCCCGTGCGTGCGAGATTGGCCAGCTCCTTCACTTCGGCGGAGATCTCACGCAGGCTCTTCATGTCGGCGTCCGGCACGTTCGGCACGACAAGGCCGTTATCCAGCGCCACGGCGACGCCGATGTTCACGTAGTTCTTGTAGATGATATTGTCCCCGTCCACAGAGCAGTTGAGCAGCGGGAACTCGCGCAGGGCCAGAGCCGTCAGCTTCACGAGGATGTCGGTGTAGCTGACCTTTATGTCCTCAGCCTTGAGCCTCTGCCGGAACTTCGCAAGCTCGGAGACGTCGCAGCCGAGGTTGAAGCTGACGGTGGGGCTGGTCATGTGGCTGTTGTGCATATTCCTGGCTATGGCGCGGCGCATACCGGTCATGGGCTTGGTCTCCTCACGCGGCTGGGCTTCCGGCGCGGCGCCCCTGGATGCGGCGGCGAGGATGTCGGCGGCGAGGATGCGCCCGCCCTTGTGTGGGACGTCCTTCAGCTCGAGGCCGAGCTCGGCCGCGGCCTTGGCGGCGAGCGGGCTGGCCTTGGGGCCGGGCTCTGCGGGCGGCGGGGGCGGCGCAGCCTTGAACTTTTTGACGTCCTCCTCCGTTATCCTGCCGCCGGGGCCGGTGCCGGGCACCTCGGCCAGCTCCACGCCGAGCTCCCTTGCGAGCTTCTTGGCCGCAGGCGAGGCCACGACCCTGCCGGCGGGCGGCTTCGGCGCCGGGGCGGGCTTGGGCGCGGCCGCCTCAGGACCGGGTGCCGGCCCGGCCTCAGGCGCGCCGGGCAGGAGCGGGGAAATGTCCTCGCCCGCCTCACCTATGACGGCCACGCCGGCCAGGCAGGGTAGGGTCTCTCCCTCCTTCGCCAGTATCTTCAAAAGTGTGCCCGAGGCCGTGGCCTCTATGGTGTTCGTGAGCTTATCGGTCTCGACCTCGAAGAGCGGCTCGCCTTCCCTGACGGCCTCGCCCTCGGCCTTGAGCCAGCGGCTGACCGCGCCCTCCGTCATCGTGAGGCCGAGCTTCGGCATCACTACGAGTTTTGCCATTTAAGATCCCTCCTTCTTCTGCCGGAACATGCCGAGCCTTACGGCCTCGCTGAGCGCGGCTCTGGGCAGCACCCGCCAGGGGCCGTTCCTGTGTACGCTGAAGCTGACCTCGTTGCCGGGGTCAACGCGCAGCTCGCGCTCGCCGTCCAGGGCGATCATGTGCCGCTGCGCGGCGGTGAAGCCAAACTCCTGGCCGAGCCTCAGCTCGTGGACGCCGGAGATGCGCACCTCGGTGAGCACGCCCGCGGCTATGGGCGCCACCACGCTGCCCGCGCCCCCGCCTCCGAGCTCGACAGCCAGGGCTCTGTCCTCCGTGTCCTCTACCTGTCCGCAGACACCCGCCACAGCGGAAAAACCTATCGTCGCCGGGTGGCAGCGCGAGGCCACTATCAGCCGCATCCGCTCCGCGTCCCAGATGGCCCTCGCGCCCGCGAAAAAGTCGTCGGAGACGACGGCGTCTATGAGCGCGATGTCGCGCAGCCGGCCGTTCACCCTGACCTCTATGCGCTTGTCGCGTATGCAGCAGGCATAGGGCTCTGGCATGAGCGCAGCCGAGGCTGCGGCCATGCCGGCCACCGTGCCCTCCATGAGCGTCGGGTAAACGTTGTTCGTGCCGGTGGATACAGACAACAGCGGCACGCTGTCTATGCCCTTGGCCGCGGCGCGGCTCGTGCCGTCGCCGCCGAGGACTACCACGCAGCCGACCCCCATCTGCTCAAACATACGCGCCGCCCGAGTCGTGTCCTCCTGGGTCGCCTCGATCTCAAAGTCCAGCAGCCCGACCTCGGCCCTGAGCACGCCGTCGCTCTCGAGCCCCTCGCGCACCGCCCAGCCTATCATGAAGGTCTCGGGCATGAACAGTACACGCTCTATGCCCAGGCCCTGGGCCGCGAGCACTATCCGTTTGCAGATGTTCACCTTTTCGTTGTTGTCTATCGTCGTCGCATAGGAGACGAGGCGGCGGATGTCCTTGCCGGACGCGGGGTTGGCAATGACGCCGATGGTCCTTTTCATACGCAGCACCTCTCAAAAAACGGCCCGCAGGTACCCAGTGAGCGCCTGCGGGCCTCGCCTTGCCTGCCTTAGAACAGCTTCTTCGCCGCGACCAGGATGTCCTGGGCGTTGGGTATGTAGTACTGCTCAAGATTCGGGGCGAAGGGCACCGGTGTGTCCAGCGCTCCGATGCGGATTACGGGCGCGTCGAGGTAGTCGAAGAACTCCTCGCCGATTATCGCGCTTATCTCGCCGCCGTAGCCGCCGCGCTTGACCTCCTCGGTGATGACGATGGCCTTGTGCGTCTTGGCGATGGTCTCGCCGATAAGCTCCTTGTCCAGCGGGTATAGGCTGCGCAGGTCGATGACCTCGACGTCCACGCCCTCGCCGGCGAGCTTGTCGGCGGCCTCCAGCGCGTCGTATACCTGCTTGCCATATGTGATGATGGAGAGGTCGGAGCCGGGCCTCGCCACACGGCCCTTGCCCAGGGGGATGGGCTCGAGGCTCGTGACCTCACCCTTGACGCCGAAGAGCGTTTTCTGCTCGAAGTACATAACGGGGTCCTCGTCGTCTATGGCCGCGAGCATGAGGCCCAGGGCGTCCTGTGCGCAGGAGGGGTAGACGACCTTGAGGCCGGGGACGTGGGTCAGCCAGGCCTCGAGGCTCTGCGAGTGCTGCGCTGCGGCGCCCGTGCCCGCACCCGCGGGCAAGCGCACAACCATGGGCATGGAGATCTTGCCGCCGAACATATAGCGCATCTTCGCCGCCTGGTTCACGAGCTGGTCCATACCGACCGTGAGGAAGTCGCAGAACATGAGCTCGGCTATGGGCCGCAGGCCCGTTGCCGCCGCGCCGACCGCGCAGCCTATGATGGCGCCCTCGGAGATGGGCGTGTCCCGCACCCGCTCCGGGCCGAATTCGTCAAACATACCCGCAGAGACACCAAAGCAGCCGCCGAAGGCGCCGACGTCCTCGCCGAACAGGACCACGTTCGGGTTCTCGCGCATCCGGATGCTCATGCCCTCCCGGATGGCCTCGCCGTAAGTCATCATCGTCATCTCTCGCGCACCTCCTCAACTATGTCGGAATAGACGTCCACGACCGCGCTCTCCAGGCTCGGTATGGGCTGGGCGTCGGCAAAGGCGATGGCGTCCTCCACTTCTTTGGCCACCTGGGCGTCTATCGCTGCTACCTCGTCGGCGGAGCAGACGCCGTTGTCCACGAGGAAGGCCGCAAAGCGCGGCAGGGGGTCCTTTTCCATCCAGGAGGCCTGCTCCTCCTTGGGCTTGTAGGTCGCGGGGTCGCCCTCGAAGTGGCCGCGCTGGCGGTAGGTCTTGCACTCGAGCAGCGTCGGGCCCTTGCCGGCCCGCGCCCTTGCCACGGCCTCGGCGGCCGCCTCGTAGACGGCCAGGGGGTCGTTGCCGTCAACCGCGATGCCGGGGATGTTGTAGGCCGCGCCGCGGTCTGCTACGTCCTTTATGGCCTGGTGCCTGTCCTGGCTCATCGAAATGCCGTAGTGGTTGTTCTCGCATACGAAGATGATGGGCAGCTTCCAGATGGACGCCATGTTCAGCGACTCGTGGAAGGTGCCCTGGTTGGTGGAGCCGTCGCCGAAGAAGCAGACGCAGACCTGATCCGTGCCGCGTATCTTGGCGGAGAGGCCCGCGCCCGTGGAGATGCAGTGTCCCGCGCCGACGATGCCGTTGGCGCCGAGGATGCCCTTGTCCCTGTCCGCGATGTGCATGGAGCCGCCCTTGCCCTTGCAGTAGCCTGTCTCCCTGCCGAAGAGCTCAGCCATCATGAGGTTGAGGTCGCCACCCTTGGCAATGATGTGGCCGTGGCCCCTGTGCGTGCTGGTGATGAAGTCGTCGTCGCGCAGGCATTCGCAGACGGCGGGCGCTATCGCCTCCTCGCCCAGGTACAGGTGGACGAAGCCGGGTATCTTGCCCTCTGCAAACAGCCGCGCAGCCGTGCTCTCGAAGTCCCGTATGCGGCGCATCTTCACATACATATCCTTCATTTGCTCTTTGCTGATCGCCATTTTTGACCTCCTTTATTCAGTGATGAATACTTCAACGGCGGCCAGCGCCGCCTCGATGCTGCAGTCCCTGTCGCCGAAGGCCTCGATGCACAGCCCATCGACCGTGAGACCGCCCTTCACCGGCCTCACCTCGACCGTGCCGACGGGCAGCGCCGAGGCCACCTCGGCACAGTCCACCTCCTCCGGCCGCGAGACCGCCACCGTCGCCAGTATCCGCACCTGCCTCGTGAAGTCCGTCAGACCCAGCACCTCATCGAGCCCGCACAGGCAGCTGCGCGACACCGCATCCTTCACCGCCTTCTTCGCGGCCTTGGTGACATCCTGGCCATGAAAGTCCGTCCCCATCCCGAATTCAACGATGAATTTCTTCAAATTCTCACCTCCGTGATAACTCCTTTCCGAATCCACTTTGAGTATACACTACTGTCTCATTATTCTCAAGAGCAGAAGGAGAAATTTCCACATTTCAGCATCAGAGACAAACTCTACGCCGTGATTTAGGTCCATTTTCATAAATTGTGAGAATAATGACATAAAATACGAGACGAACCCCGGGAGTTCGTCTCGTATTCTTGAGAATATTATCAATTTGTATCAAACAGCTGAGAATTACCTCATACTTTTCACATCAATGCCGCAGCGCTTGATTTTCCTGTATAGGGTCGCACGGCTCATGCCGAGGCGCCTGGCGGCGTCCTCAACGCTGCCGCCGGAGAGGGTGAGGGCGGAGAGCAGCTCGCCGGCCTCGCTGGCGGGCTCGGCGGGGGGCTTGGAGCTGGGGCAGAGGGAGAGCCTGAGGCTCTGCGCGTCGAGCAGGGCGCCGATCGTGGAGTAGTAGGCGCGCTCGATGGTGTTCTGCAGCTCACGCACGTTGCCGGGCCAGTCGTATTCCATGAGCCCGGAGAGGAACTCCGGCGCCATGCTGCGCTCCGCCTCGGGCGACATCTTGTTGAGGCGCTCCAGGAAGTGCCCGGCGCACAGGCCGATGTCCCCGGGCCGCTCCCTGAGGGGCGGTATCTCTAGCTTGAGCACGTTGAGGCGGAAGTAGAGGTCCTGGCGGAAGCCTCCCTCGACGGCAAGCTGCTCCAGCTTGCGGTTGGTCGAGGCGATTATCCGGATGTCGAGGTCTATCTCCTGGCTGCCGCCGACCCTGGTTATCCTGTGGGTCTCAACGGCGCGCAGGAGCTTGGACTGGAACTCGATGGGCAGCTCGCCGATCTCGTCGAGGAAGAGGGTTCCGTGGTTGGCGAGCTCGAAGCGGCCGGGGTTGCCCTCGCCGGAATGGGCTCCGGGGAAGGTGCCGGCCTCGTAGCCGAAGAGCTCACGCTCGAGCAGGTCACGGGGGATGGAGGCGCAGTTGATGGCGACAAAGGGGCCCTCGGAGCGGCTGCCCTCGTTGTGCATGGACTGGGCGAAGAGCTCCTTGCCGGTGCCGGACTCGCCCTCGATGAGTATGTTGCCGTCGTATTGGGCGTAGCGCCTCGCGAGGGCGATGGTCTTTTTCATCGCCGGGTCGCGGGTGTAGATGTCCTGGAAGGTGTAGATGGCCCGGTTTCCGCTGACCTTGTTCACGGAGTCGAGGAGGTGCTTTTGCTTTTTGAGCGTGACGCAGAGGGTGCGCACGTCGTAGTCCATGGAGGGGCTGACGGAGGCAGAACAGTGCAGCAGGTCATCGCCGCTGATGAGCCTGGTGTCGTCGGAGAAGCAGCGGCTGCCCCGGCGCCAGTCCATGGCGTCCCAGCCGATGTCGGGCATGAGCCTGCGGAAGTCGCGGCCCTTGAGCTCCTCGAGGCTGAGCCCAAGCAGCCTGCCGGCGGCGCTGTTCATCCAGATGGCCCTGTAGTCGTCCTGGCCGAGCAAGACAATGCCGTCGGCGCTGCCCTCGAGGGCGGCGCGCATGATCTCGGCGTTGTGCAGCAGCGAGAGCTTGCCCTCGATGCCGTAGACGGCGGCGAGCACGACGGCCAGGGTGTGGTCGTGGACGCCGGAGGCGTCGCCGGACATATTGAAGCAGCCGATGACCTCGCCGTTGATGCCGTGGATGGGCGCCGCGGAGCAGGTCCAGCTGTGGTGCGTGCGGCAGTAGTGCTCCGGCCCGACCATCTGTATGGGCGTGTCGCAGTCGAGGGCGACGCTTATGGCGTTCGTGCCCACGCTGAGGTTAGACCAGAGCGCCCCCGGCACAAAGCGCAGATCCTCGGTCCGCTCCATGATGGACTCGTCGCCCATGGTCTCGAGCACGTAGCCCGCGCTGTCGGTGAGCACCATGAGAAAGCCCGTGCGCCGGACGATGTCAAAGACGCTCTGCATGATCGGCAGGGCGATCTCCATGAGGGTGCTGTTGGCTTCCCTGATGGAGCGGAACACGGCGTCGTCCACCCTGCGGCCGATTCCGCCGTTGGGGTCCACCCCAGCCTCGCGGCATTTTCTCCAGCACTCGGCCACGGCGGGCTGCACGGAGCTGTCGAGCCTGCCCTCGTATACATAGGCAGCCCAGATCTCCTCAAACCTTCTGAGATCCTTCATTTTCAACCCCCCCAAATATGATGAGCATGAGCTCCTCCGCGCCTATGCCTCCGAAAAACTCGTATAGCGGAAAGGCCCTCAGCCTCTCCGCGAACTCAGCCGGCTCAAAGCGGCAGCCCCTGAGGGCCTCACAGAGCTCCGAGCAGTCCCGCAGAGAGAGGAAGTCCCCGACGAAGGCCGCGGCCTCTATCTTGCCAGCAACGAGCTGGAGCTGCGCCTCTATACTTCCGGCGGGGAAGCGCCGGCGAGCGCGGAAGGAGAAATCCGGCGAGCGGCCCCGGTTCCAGTCCCAGCTGCGGTATTTTGCGTTCGCGAGCTCCTCGACCCGTGCCAGCTCCTCCTGCCCCAGGCTCTCGCACACGAGCCCGCCCTGCGCCAGCTGCGCGAGTATGGCACGCCGAAAACCGTGTACGTCCAAGTCCCCGCCGAGGAAGTCCCGAATGTTGCCCGTCCGGCTGCGCACGGATTTTGCGGCCTTGGATTCGAACTTGTCCGCCCTGGGTCTGAGCGCCGAGGCGAGGGCGTCCGCGTCCGTGTCGAACAGCAGCGTGCCGTGGTGGAGCACCCTGCCGCCACTGAGCCTCTGGGCGGTGCCGGAGACCTTCCGACCGTCAATGCAGATGTCGTTCCTGCCGGAGAGCTCCGCCCTCAGCCCGAGCGAGCGTAGTGCGGAGCAGACGGGCCTCGCCAGCGCCTGCATACTCAGCTCCGCCGTGTTCCCGGCTTCGGTGATGAACGAGTAGTTGAGGTTCCCAAGGTCGTGGTAGACCGCGCCGCCGCCGGTCATGCGCCGGACGACGCGGATGCCGTGCGAGCTGACATAGGCCTCGTCAACCTCCTCGGAGACGTTCTGGTTGAGGCCTATTATCACCGAGCTCTCGTTCTGCCATAGGATGAGCCAGTCGCCCTCCCTCTTGTTCTCGAGCACGTACTCTTCAAAGGCCAGGTTGAACTCCGGCTCGGTGCTTCCCGTTTCGAGGTAGTGCAGGGCCATGATGCGCCTCCGTCTCATGTGTTGAGAAAAGTATAGCAGATTTTTACGCGCAAGGCAAGCGATTCTCAAAATATTCTCAGGCGCAGCCCGCCGGGCGCGAAAAAAGCAGAGCCCCGGGAGAGGCTCCGCCCAAGCTTTAAATTTCAGCAGGCCGAGCTGGCGGAGGATGAAGGGCGTGTTCTTGCTCGAGGAGCCGATTGCGAGCCTGAGGCCCATGCGGTTGTTGATCTCGCAGCCGAAACAAACCCCCAAGCTGTCGGCCATCCACTTCCAGGCTAGGTAGAGTTCGGCTCGGCCGCCGCCTTAATAGGCACACTGGTACCCGCCGTGTATTCGCCGCCTCTGAGTTCCAGCGTGCCGCTTTTGACTTCGATGACGGGTTCATCCGTTGTTTCCACATCTGTGTAGGTATCAAGGTTGTTAGTGAATAATCCATCTCCAGTAACTGAAGCAGCTAATGACGAAAACGGAGTCAAGCTGGCTTAAAACCATATGGCCCGTTGTTGCAGCTACTACATATCATTCATATCAAAAACTCACCAA
>HHCFR02800__coassemble_2320_pt1 | contig 13271 bp, 10 predicted proteins | sample HHCFR02800__metabat2_high_PE_019 | metagenome-assembled genome bin HHCFR02800 | reverse complement strand
ATGTGTGAAAACAGATGAGCCTCATTTAAATGTGCTTCAAGGCTAGTATTATCAAGTTTTGAAAAACGAATCTCACACTTGTTGTGTGTTTTAAGCGTTAAGTCAAAAGTAAACCAATTCATTTTGCCTGCTAAAGCAGTAGCAACTGCATCAGCAACTAGTATGCTATATTCTGGTTCGCTCAGAGTGATATATAAATTATTAATACAACCCTTCGTTTTGTAATCGAAGGAGACTTTACCTATGTTATTTTCTCCAAGAGTTATTTCACGGCCATCTCTGGATGGAGATAAGCACCACGCATTCTTTTTGATTTTCCCGAGCTCGCACCACAATCTGCGTAAAAAGTAATTGCTATCTCTTAAGCTTTTACTATTAATTTTGAAGGTTAGCATGTATTCTTCATCCCCAAAACAGCGATTGCAATTATTATACCATAACAAATGCTTGGCTTCTATTCATTGTGTGGCCTTTATATTACCTTTCCGCCTCCCGCCGCCGCTTTTGCTGCTTCTGCCACTGCTCCAGCAGCTTTATGATAGTCTCCTCCATGCGCTTCGGCGTGTACGAGGCTGGGAAGTATTTGCGTAGCGTGTCGCCCTTGAGCATCACACGCTCAACTTCTTTCTTTTCCTCGGACATGATAGCGCGCATGACAGCGGCATCCAGCTCACCGCGCTGACTGAACTGTTTCAGCCGTTGAGCCTGTGACAGCGACGGCGTTGCTTGCTCGCTGTCCATCGCGTCGAGGAGAAGATTCTGTTCATCCTTGGTGAGAAACGACAGCTCGTAGGCCGGGTTGAACGCAATCTTGCGCTCGTCCACCATGTCCAGCAGAGGCGGGATTAGCTCGGTGAGACGGATGTAGCGTTGGACTTGGCGAGCGCTCTCGCCCACATCTTCTCCGACTTTGTCTGCCGCCTTTAACTTGTCGCCAACTTGGCGCGAAGTTAAATCCGAACGTTCTCCTTGATGTCGTAGCGCCTCCAGCTTCAACTTATACGCAAACGCCCTCTCGCTCGGCAGCAAGTCCTCGCGCTGCAAATTGCTGTCCACGACGAGGATAGCCGCCGCGTCGTCATCCAGCTCACGGACAATTACCGGCATCGTCTCCAGCCCAGCAAGCTCACACGCACGCTTGCGCCGGTGGCCTGAAACAAGCTCGTAGCCACCGTCTGGCATAGGCCGAGCGATTGCGGGAGAGAGCACGCCGTACTGCTTGATGCTCTCGACCATATCCTGCATCGCCTCGTCGTCTCGCACCTTGTACGGGTGCCTGCTGAACGGTTGCAAATCCGCTAAAGTGAGCGTAACAAGCTCACCGTCAGCAGCCATTTTGCCGCCTGAATTCGTGTCAAGTTTACCGCCCATTTGCATCACCTCCAGGGCATGAAAAATGGGCGCTTCAAAACATGAAGCGCCCCCAAATGAGCCTTTGAAGAACGGTTTTTTCGCTAAAATGCCACTTGCCGAATGCCGAAAAGCCTAGTAATTACGGGCTTTTTTGCTCAAACGCTATAAGAACACTCGCACCAGCGCCCGGAGCTTTCAAGCGGCTCCGGGCGCATTTTTGCGCCCTTTTTGCCCCGGCTCCGGCGGTCATTTGGCCGCGCGGGCCGGGCTTATCGTTTTTGTGTTTAAAAACTATGCCTATTTTCTGGTGGAATATACAAAAAATATGCTTCAGGTATGCCGCCGTTGACAGGGCAATATTTGTATATTATCATGTTCACAAGAGGTTGCTTAAACGCTTAAGCAAGTCCCTTTAAAGCGCAGGCAGCCAGAGAGGAAAAGGAATTATTTATATTCAAGGAGGACAAAAAATGAAAAAGATGCGCAAACTGCTCTGCCTTGCGCTCGCCCTTGCGATGGTCCTTGCGCTCGCCGCCTGCGGCGAGGCGGGCGGGGACGCCTCCGGCGGCTTCAAGGTCACCTTCTACGACAGCGACGGCACCACCGTGCTCGCCGAGGTCAACGCCGAGGAGGGCCAGCCCGTCGCCGAGCCCGAGCTCAGCAAAGAGGGCTACGTCATCCAGGGCTATTACGCCACGCCCGCCCTCGTTATCCCCTACGACATGAGCGCCCCTGTCACTGAGGACACCTCCGTTTTCGTCGCCTGGCAGTCCTCCGTCGCGGACGAGAGGGCCTGGATGCTGGCCGGCAGCCTCGCGGGCTATCCGGACAACAACTGGGGCCACGCCTGGCCGCAGGACGACTACCTCCTCCAGCCCGTGGAGGGCGAGTTCAACACCTTCGCCATTGAGATAAATCTCTACGAGGGCGACCAGTTCAAGATAGCCGTCATCGACCAGGACTACAACTGGGGCGACAGCATCGACGCCTCCCACCTCGTCGAAAGCGAGTACTTCGCCGGCGGCGAGGACGCCTTTAACTCCGGCGCGAACATCACCGTGGCGCAGTCCGGCCTCTACAAACTCGTCCTGACTACGGACGCCGAGACTCTCAGCCTCTGCAAGCTCAGCGCAGAGCGCCTGGGCGACGCCGCCGAGCTCGCCGCGCCCGAGTTCGACTTCCAGCTCCAGGGCACCTTCAACAACTGGGGCGAGGACCCCGAGAGCTTCAAGATGCTCAAAAACGGCGACGACAACATCTGGTACTACCTGCTGACCGTCACCGAGGAGGATTACGACACCCAGAACGGGCTCGACGCGGCCATGTTCGGCATCAAGAACCTCGTCAACGGCGACTGGTACGACCCGCGCAACCTTGACCCCGAGGCCAGCCCGAACTTCACCGTCCCCGCCGGCACCTACATAGTCTGGCTGGAGATAGAGCTCAAGGACAACCAGACGACCGTGAAGAACTTCTTCGTCGAGGAGCCCGCCTACTACGTCGTGGGCACCTGCGGCAACGCGGGCTGGGCCGCCGACGCCAACGCCGAGAACACGGCCTACAAGATGCAGGCCCAGGACGACGGCACCTACAAGCTTGACGTCACCTTCACCGAGGAGGAGACCGAGGACTGGACCGAGGGCAACGTCGCCTTCAAGATAGCCTACGGCGCGGGCGGCTGCGTCGCCAACGAGTACTGGTACGGCGACGCCGCCGGCGAGAACATCCTCGTCGCCCCCGGCAGCTACACCATAGTCTTCGACCCGGCGACCGGCGCCATCACCTACTAAAACGCAAAGACCGCGGCGGGGGAGCCAGGCTCCTCCGCCGCGGGGACGCGGTGAGATGAAGTTTTTTCAGATGAGGACGTCGTGCTCGCTCGGCGGCTGCCCGCAGATGGTGTCCACCACCAGGTCCGCCGTCGTCCGGGCCTTGAGCCGGGCGTTCACCTCTATGTCGCCCTGGGGGCACATGGAGAGCACGGCGGCGGCGGTCATGCGGCGCAGCCGCTCCGCCAGCAGGGCGCCCTGGGCCACGAAGACCGTGCCCTCCGGCTGGGCCGCTGCGAATCCTTCCAGAGAGCTCCCGCCGGGCCAGGCGAACGCCGCGTCAAAGCCGGCGCCGGCCCGCGCGTTCAGCCTCGGCTCGGCATAGGCCTCGAAGACCAGGGCCGTGCGGCCGCCGTGCCGCCCGGCCTGCTCGGCCGCCCCGGCAAAGTCGTTGTTCACCTGGTAAAATAGGAAAGGATCGTCCACGAGGCCGTCCACGCATATGAGCGGGTAGAAGCAGTTGAAGCCTATCTGCCGGAAGGTCTCTCGATCCACGTCGAGCGTCACGATGGCGTCCAGGGTCTTGATGGTGGTGCTGCGGCAGAGCTCCCCGACGAACTGGAGCTGATAGCCCCGGTCCCTCAGCGACTCGGCCAGCTGCGAGGTGAAGACGGCGTTTTCGTACGCGCGGCTCTGCAGGCGGCCCAGGCGCGGCGCATAGAGCCCCACGACGTTGTTGTTCCCCGTCGCAAGGGCTTTGGCCACGGCGGAGGACTCGTAGCCCATGAGGTGGACCTCGTGCATGACGCGCTTCCAGGTCTCCGGGCTTATGCGCTGGTCCTCCCGTCCGTTCAGGACGTAGGAGACCGTCGCGGTAGACACGCCGCAGGCCTCCGCGATGTCCTTTATCGTAACTTTTTTCTTGCCGTTGTCGTTCATACTCAGATAATAACAAGCTCGCCGCCCGGTGTCAACCGCGCGGGCAGATTTTGGAGGGCACGTATGGATATCAGAGCCATACTTCACAGGGGCAGGCCGATGGACTGCTTCCCCACCTCGGAGCAGAGCATGTACATCCGGCTCCGGGCCGCCAGGGGGGATCTGGACGAGGCCGTCCTTGTATACGCCGAAAACAAATTCGACTGGACCACCCGCCCCCGCGTCGAGAGGCCCATGGAGCTGCTGCGCTCCGACGAGCTCTACGACTACTTCGGGGCCGAGCTCCAACTCGGGGACACCAGGCTCGCCTACGTCTTCCGCCTGGTCTCCGGCGGGGAGGTGCGCTATCTCTGCGAGGAGGGCGTCTGCGAGGATTACGACTGGGACTACGGCTTTTTCAACTACTTCCAGTACCCCTACATCCACAGCAGCGACGTCATGCGCGTGCCCGAATGGACGCGCGCGGCGGTCTGCTATCAGATCTTCCCCGACCGCTTCCGCATAGGCGAGGGCGGCGAGAAAAGGGAGCACATAAACCTCAAGTGGGGCGACGAGCCCACGCCCAAGAGCTTCGCCGGCGGCGACCTGCGCGGCATCGAGGAGGGGCTGGACTACCTCCAGGAGACGGGGGTCACCTGCATCTACATGACGCCGGTCTTCCAGTCCGTCAGCAACCACAAGTACGACATCGAGGACTACTACAAGGTCGACCCGCGCTTCGGCGGGGACGAGGCCCTGCGCTCCCTCATCGAGGCCGCCCACGCGCGGGGCATGAAGGTCGTGCTCGACGGCGTTTTCAACCACTGCGCGCACACGAACCCCATCTTCGTCGACACCTCCGTCAGGGGCCGCGAGTCGCCCTACTGGAACTGGTTCTTCATCGAGGGCGAGCGCTCCAGCTTCGACGAGTGCAACTACAAGACCTTCGCAGACGTGCCCTACATGCCCAAGCTCAACACGGACTGCGACGAGGTCATCGACTACTTCTGCGGCGTGGGCCGCTACTGGATAGAGCAGTTCGGCGCCGACGGCTGGCGGCTGGACGTGTCGGACGAGATATCCATGCGCTTCCTGCGGCGTTTCCGCGAGGCCGTCAAGGCCGCCAAGCCTGACGCCATAATCATAGGCGAGGTCTGGCACGGCGCGCAGGAGTTCCTGCGCGGGGACATGTATGACGGGGTCATGAACTACGGGCTTACCAAGGCCTGTCTCGACCTCATGGCCTTCGGCCGCATCGACGCGGCGGGCTTCGCCTCCCGGCTCTGCCTGCTGCTCTGGCGGAACATCGGCCCGGCCTGCGAGATGATGTTCAACCTCCTCGACAGCCACGACACGGAGCGCTTCCTCACCCGGGTGAACGGGGACGCGAGGCGCGAGGCCATGGCCCTGGCCGTCATGTTCTTCTTCCCCGGCATGCCCATGCTCTTCGCCGGGGACGAGATAGGCACCGAGGGCGGCTACGACCCGGGCTGCCGCCGCTGCTTCCGCTGGGAGCGCGAGAGCTGGGACGCCGGGCTCTACGGGCTGGTGCAGAGGCTCGCGGCCCTCAAGAAGGGGCCCTGCCTCTCCCGCGGCGGCTGCCGCATCAGCGAGAGCGGGGGCGTCGTCGCCATCGAGCGCGCCCTCGGCGCGCAGAGCGCAACACTGTACCTCAACCCCTCGAACGAGGCCCGCAGTCTGTCCGACGGGACTGCGATAGAGGCCTGGGGTATCGTCATAAAGGAAAAGGAGATGTAAAGAATGAAAACGATGAAACGCATTGCGGCGCTGGTCATGGCTCTGGCTCTGGTGTTCGCCCTTGCGGCCTGCGGCTCCGGCCGTGAGGAGCAGCAGGGCGGCGCCGCCAACGACGGCATCATGGCCAAGTTCTCCGGCGAGCTGGAAGAGGGCGCCGTCGTCAAGGTGCTCGAAAACGACACCGCTGTCGAGCTCGGCTACGTCGAGGAACTCATAAACGCCTTCAACGAGGCCTATGCGGACCAGGGCATCTCCGCCGAGCGCATGAACACCGACCAGTACTCCGACCTCGCCTCCGACGGCCCCTACGGCTACGGCCCGGACGTCTGGTATCAGGCCAACGACATCATCATGCAGTACGCCGAGAACCAGCATATCCTGCCCCTGCCCATCGACAGCCTCGGCTATGCCGACCAGATCCCCGAGAGCGCCTGGAACGCATATGCCCTCAACATGGACGGCGCCACCTACTACTGCGGCGTACCCATCAACGTCCAGACCGGCATGCTCTACTACATCGAGTCCATGCTGCCCGACAACTGGGAGACGGACTGGGACGTGAACGCCAACGGCACCCCCGACTTCTTCGAGACCTACACCGCGCTCTACGCCTTCAGCAAAGAGACCCAGGAGAACGGCGGCAAGACCGAGTACGGCTACCTCGACGAGCTTGTTGACACCTATTTCATGACCGGCTACCTCTTCACCTTCGGCGGCTACATCTTCGGCGAGAACAACACGAACCCCGAGGACATCGGCCTCGCCGCAGGCGACGCCGCGCAGGGCGCCTGGATGATCCGCCAGTGGGCAGAGCTCATGAACAACACCGAGATAGTCGCCAAGGACTTCGCCTCCTCCGCCTACTCCTACCTCGCCAAGGGCAAGATGCTCTGCACCGTCACCACCCCCGACGTGCGCAGCATGTTCATCAAGGAAATGGTCAACAACGGCTGGACCGAGGAAGAGGCCGAGGCCGACCTCAAAATGATAGCCGTCCCCCGCCTGCCCGTCTCCGGCGACCTCACCGCCGACGCCTGGCAGGACACCATAACCGACATGGAAAACCTCACCCTCGAAACCAAGATGATGGGCGGCGTAAACGGCTACGGCATCTCCTCCTACACCAAATGCCCCAACGCGGCCCTGGCCTTCGTGAAGTTCGCCGCCGACTATGAGCAGGTGGTTCTGCGCAACGAGATGCTCGGCATCACCCCGGCCCGCGCCGACGCCGCCGACACCATCGGTGAAACCGACGCGACCGTCGCCGCCGTCTTCGACAGGCTCGAGAACGGCAACGTCGACATCATGCCCGCCATCAACGCCGTCAGCCAGCTCTGGACTCCCTCCGAGAGCTTCTTCGTCGAGCTGGCCACCGACGCCCTCTCCGGCAACCGCGGCGAACCCACCAAGTACGACACCGTGGAGAAGATACAGGCCGGGCTCGAGAACGTGTGCAGCCAGATTTACGACGGCATCTTCACGCTCTCATAAACCGCCGGGACCGACAGATAGAGGGGGAAACGACAATGACTAAGACTGCCGGGCTGAGCTCGGTCCCGTGGAAGGCGAAACTCTCCTTCGTCGTCATGGGCCTCGGCCAGCTTTGCTACGGTCAGATAGTAAAGGGACTCTTGTATCTCCTCAGCCTTGCGGGCCTCATCGTCTACTTCGTGGCCCGGGGCGTGGAGGACATCATCGGCATCTTCACTCTTGGCACCCAGCAGGAGAACCTCTGGCTGGGTATTGAGGGCGACAACTCCATGCAGATGCTCATCATGGGCCTCTTCGCGGTGGTCGTGCTCATCTTCACGGTCGCGCTCTACATCTCCAACGTGAAGGACGTGCTCTTCACCTCCCGCGAGGCCGCCAAGGGCAAAAAGCCCCACAGCTTCAGGGAATCCCTCGCCTACGCGGCGGACGGGAAGTTCTACCTCTCCGCCCTCATCCTGCCGCTCATCGGCGTGGCGATGTTCTCCATCCTGCCCATCGTCTTCATGATACTCATCGCCTTCACGGACTTCGGCGGCGAGGTCGTGCACCCGGTGCTCGCCAGCTGGAGCCTCTCCGCCTGGCAGAAGATACTGGGCGTCGGCAACGTGGGCAGCACCTTCGGCAAGATACTCGGCTGGAACGTCATATGGGCCGTCGTCTCCACCTCCATCAACTTCTTCGGCGGCCTGGCCATCGCGCTCATCCTCAACAAGAAGAACGTCAAGGGCTCAAAAATATGGCGTTCCTTCCCCATCCTCGCCTACGCCATCCCCGGTTTCATCACCATGCTGGGCTTCAAGTTCATGTTCTCCCAGAGCGGCCCCATAAACCAGCTGCTCACGAGCAACGGCCACGAGGCCATCTTCTTCCTCTCCAACGTCGAGAGCGCCAAGTGGTGGGCGCGCGGCATAGGCTTCTTCGTGAATGCCTGGATAACCATCCCCTCCATCATGCTGATGACTACAGGCATCCTCTCGAACATCGACACCCAGCTCTACGAGGCCGCCTCCATCGACGGCGCGGGCCGGTTCACCCAGTTCCGCAAGATAACCCTGCCCTTTGTCGTGTTCTCGATAACCCCCGTGCTCATAGGCCAGTTCGTCGGCAACTTCAACAACTTCGGCATCTATTTCTTCCTGCGCTCGGGCCTGCAGAGCAACTACGCCGACTACTTCCTCGCCAGCGACACGGACCTGCTCATCAACTGGCTCTACAACCTCTCCGTCAGCAACAACTACTATTCGATAGGCGCGGCGATAAGCCTGGTCATCTTCATCATCACCGGCACGCTCTCGCTCATCGTCTACGTCCGCTCTGCGGCTTATAAGAGGGAGGAGACGTTCCAGTGAAAAAAGAAGGCAGCATCAGGACGGCAAGGATCGCCGACAACATCGTCACTTACCTCATTCTCATCGTCATATCGCTCATCTTCCTCTTCCCCTGCGTCTGGCTCATCGCGGCCTCCTTCTCCAAGAGCGGCGACATCCATTCCTTCTCCGGCTTCTTCCCCGAGGAGTTCTCCGTCCAGACCTTTGTGGACCTCTTCACCGATGATGTGAACGGGCTCTACCCCTACGGGCGCTGGTTCCTCAACACCCTCTACGTCGCGACCATGACCTGCATCATCGGCACCCTGCTCACCATCCTCACCGGCTACGTCATGAGCCGCTTCCGCTTCCAGGGCCGCGACACCATCCGCAAGACCACCCTGCTCCTGGGCATGTTCCCCGGCTTCATGGGCATGACTGCGGTTTACATAATCATGGGCCAGCTGAATCTCCTGAACAGCCTTGAGTCCCTCATCTTCTACTACTCCTGCACCGCGCCGCTGGGTTATCTCGTGCAGAAGGGCTACTTTGACTCCATCCCTTACACCATTCACGAGGCAGCGACCATCGACGGGGCGAACCAGCTGCAGATCTTCACCAAGATAACCCTGCCGCTTTCAAAGCCCATGCTGGTCTACACCGCTCTCACCCAGTTCGCCTGGCCCTGGAGCGACTGCCTGCTGCCCAAGCTCCTGCTCAAGGAGCGCGAGATGTGGACCGTCGCCGTCGGCCTTTACTCCATGCCGGACACCCAGTTCGCGCGCTTCGCCGCGGGCAGCGTGTTCATCGCCGTGCCCATCGTCATCCTCTACTTCTGCCTCGTCAAGAACATCGTCAGCGGCCTCACCGCCGGCGCGGTCAAAGGCTGAGCATATGAGGAGATCAACCCGCGCCTCGGCGCTGCTCCTCGCCCTCTGCCTGCTGCTCTCCGCCTGCGGGCAGCGGCGGCGGGAGCCGGAGCTGAACGTCATAGACGACAAATACCGCAACTGGTACGAGGTCTTCGTCTACTCCTACTTCGACAGCGACGGCGACAGGATAGGCGACCTCGGCGGCCTGGCGGAGAAGCTGGACTACATCTCCGGCCTCGGCATGAACGGCATCTGGCTCATGCCCGTGATGCCCTCGCCCAGCTACCACAAGTACGACGTCACCGACTACTACGACATCGACCCCCAGTACGGCACGCTGGAGGACTTCTCCGCCATGCTGGAAAAGGCGCACTCCCTCGGCATCGACGTCATAATAGACCTCGTCCTCAACCACACCTCGAACGAGCATCCCTGGTTCCAGAGCGCCAGATCGGGCGAGGACTCGGAGTACCGGAACTGGTACAACTGGTCCGACAGCCCGCAGGACGGCTACGCCAAGGCCGGCGGGGCCTACTACGAGTGCCGCTTCGTGAACACCATGCCCGACCTGAACCTCGACGAGCCCGAGGTCAGGGCAGAGATCGAGAACATCCTCCGCTTCTGGCTCGAGGACATCGGCGTGGACGGCTTCCGGCTCGACGCCGTGACGAGCTACTACACGGGCAGCGCGGAAAAGAACATCGCTTTCCTCGACTGGCTCGGCGAGACGGCGCGGGGCATAAGCCCCGACTGCTACCTCGTGGGCGAGGCCTGGACGGACCTCTATGAGATAGCCGACTACTGCGAGGCGGACATCGACAGTTTCTTCCTATTCCCCGTCGCCCAGCAGGGCGGCTACATCGAGGAGATACTCGGCCCCGACGTGAAGGAACCCGGCACGAGTTACGGTAACGTAACGCGGCTGCTGGAGCAGCGCCTGCCGCAGGACACCATCCCCGCCCCCTTCCTCGGCAACCACGATACGGCCCGGGCGGCGAGCTTTCTCGGCCCGGACGTCGAAAAGCAGAAGATGGCCGCGGGCCTGCTGGCCATGATGCGCGGCGGGACCTACGTCTACTACGGCGACGAGATAGGCATGCTGGGCTCGGCCACCGACCCCGACAAACGCCTCGGCGTCCTCTGGACGACGCCCTCCGAGGTCACGCGCTGCCCGCCCGGCACCACTGTCGCAAACTACGTCCAGCCCTCCGTGGCGGAGCAGCTGGAGGATCCCGACTCCCTGCTCAACTACTACGCAGCCGCGATGCGCCTGCGCAACGAAAACCCTGAGATAGCGCGAGGCGAGAGCGAGGTCATAGACAGCGGCCTCGGCGACGTCTGCATGATCCGCCGCAGCTGGAACGGGCAGAGCGTCGTGCTCGTCGTCAATCCCTCCAAAAACGAGCACGCGCTCGAACTCGGCCCGCTCGGCCTCAGTGAGTTGTATCTCACAGGTGAACTCTGCGCCGGAGACGGCGAAGTCAGCCTCCGGGGCGGAAAACTCAACCTCCCGGCCTATTCCATCGCGGTTTTGAGGGCATAATAAGAAGCGGCCGCCTTAGGGCGGCCGCTTTGCCCTGCCCGCGGGCCTCAGAATGGCTGTTGACGTCGGTGGAGGAAAATTGTACAATAAAGGGTATGGATAAGCTCGTATTCAGGCCCGGGGAGCGGGTCTCACATGCCTATATCGTGGCCTCGGCCTCGGAGGAGGCTCGGCGCGGCACGGCGCTCAGGCTGGCCGCCGCCATGCTCTGCGAGTCCTCGGGGGACAGGCCCTGCGGCGATTGCAGGCACTGCCGGAAGGTCTTTTCCGGCATCCATCCCGACGTTGTCTCCGTTGCGCCCGCCCTCGACGACAAGGGCCGCAAGCGGCGCGAGATACTCGTGGAGCAGGTGCGCTTCATCTCCGCGGACGCGCAGGTGATGCCGAACGAGGCGCGCGTCAAGGTCTACGTCATACACGATGCGGAGCGCATGAACGCCGCCGCGCAGAACGCGCTTTTGAAGCTGCTGGAGGAGCCGCCGGCCAGCGCGGCCTTTATCCTGTGCGCCTCGAACCCGGCGCTGCTGCTGCCCACGGTGCGCTCCCGCTGCGTGCTGCTGCGGCAGAACGCCGACGAGGCGGGGGACGAGCAGGCCGCCGCCGACGCCCTGGAACTGCTCGCCGCCCTCGAAGACGGGGGCCGAGCCAGGCTGCTCGCCTGGGAATTCGCCCACGAGGACATGGATGGCCGGCGCGCCTCCGCCATGCTCGCCGCCGCCAGGGGCGAGCTCGCGGACATCCTGCGCGGGGAGGGCCGCGCCCAGCTGCCGCCCAGGCGCTGCGTCGAATTGGACGAGCTTTTCGCGAAATGCTCCGCCATGCTCAGGCTCAACACCGGCGTCAGGCACGTGTTCGGCCTCATAGCTGTGTGCGGGGTAAGGAAATGAGGAAGTTAAATTGACCGAAGTTGTCAGCGTTAAATTCAAAAACCGCGGCAAGACCTATTACTTCGCCGCCGCCGGGAACAACGTCTCCCCCGGCCAGGACGTCATTGTCGAGACCTCCAAGGGCCTCGAATTTGCCCAGTGCGTGATGGGCAACCACTACGTCCCCGACGAAAAAGTCATCCCGCCCATCCGCCCCGTGGTGCGCATCGCCACGGAAAACGACCTGCGCGTCGCGGAGATAAACAAGAACCGCGAGCGCGAGGCCTTCGGCATCTGCAAAAAGAAGATCGAGGACCACGGCCTCGACATGAAGCTCGTAGACGTCGAGTGCAGCTTTGAGGGGAACAAGATAACCTTTTTCTTCACCTCCGACGGGCGCGTGGACTTCCGCGAGCTCGTCAAGGACCTCGCCTCCGTCTTCCGCAACCGCATCGAGCTGCGCCAGATCGGCGTGCGCGACGAGGCGAAGATGCTGGGCGGCATCGGCATCTGCGGCCGGCCCTTCTGCTGCAGCCAGTTCCTGGACGATTTCCAGCCAGTCTCCACAAAAATGGCGAAGATCCAGTCCATGTCCCTGAACCCCAGCAAGATCTCCGGCACCTGCGGCAGGCTCATGTGCTGCCTGCGCTACGAGGAGGAGGCCTACGAGGACCTCGTCAAGACCGTGCCTAAAAACGGCGCCTTTGTCGAGACGCCCGCGGGCTACGGCAACGTCACGCAGGTGAATCTCCTGCGCCGCACCGTGAAGGTGAAGCTGGACGGAGAAGGCGAGGACGTCTTCAAAACCTACTCCGCCGACGAGGTAGCGGCCATACCCGGCGGGCGGCCCAAGCCGGGCGAGCCCCTGCCCCAGCTGCTCAAGAATCGGCCCGCGCCTGAGCGTGCGGAGGAAGAGCCCGAGGCAGCCGCGGAGGTGAAACCCCGCTTCTACCCCGTCGAGGCCGCCGAGAGCGAGCCCGCCGCGCGCAAGCCCGCCTCCGAGGTGCCGGTCCGCAAGCGCCAGGGCGGCCGCGGCCGCGGCAAGCGCCAGGACGCCAAGCCCGCCCCCGACAAGGAGCCGCGCGAGCACCGCGAGCCCAAAGAACCGCGCGAGCCCAAGGAACAGCGTGAGCCCAGGCCCCGGCGCGAGCAGAACCGAGCCCAGGCCCCGCGCGAGCCCAAAGAGCCCAAAGAGGGCGCCAAGGAGTGCGGCGAGGGCCAGTCCCGCCGCCCCTCGAACCGCCGCCGCCGTCCTCAGGGCGGCAAGCCCAAACAGCCCAAGCAGGGCGAGGAATAAAGCGTTGAAAATGCCGCCCAATGGGCGGCATTTTTAGTGTTAAAAGGACAATGGCGCTTGTCGCTGTTTGGGCGGGATTCCACACCCGCCCGGCGTT
>HHCFR02800__coassemble_1942_pt1 | contig 15703 bp, 16 predicted proteins | sample HHCFR02800__metabat2_high_PE_019 | metagenome-assembled genome bin HHCFR02800 | reverse complement strand
ACGCGAGTGGGAGAGGCGGGTGGGTCCCGAAACCTCACGGGGGCGCCACCACCCATAAGCGTTTTTCTTTGGGGCTCCACCCCGTTTCTTTGGGCAAGACCAAAGAAATGGGGTGGAACAGGCAGCACAAGCTAAAGTCCAGCAGGACAAAACGGCGAGTTCCTGAAACCCAACGTCCGGGCGGACCTGGAACCCCGCCCCTACAGAGATACCGGACGGTCGGAAGAGCGGTATTTACCGCTCGCGGTAGTCCTCCATCATGTGGGAGAAGAGCTCCTTCGTCGTGGGCGGTGTATAGCTTATCGCGTTGGCGCCCGCCTCAACAGTGGCTCTTATGCTCTCAGTCGTGGGGCCGCCCGTGGCTATGATGGGTACGTCGGGGAATTTGTCCCTTATCTTTCGCACGACCTCCGGCGTCCGAGCCGCGGCTGAAATATTCAGGATGGACGCGCCCGCAGCCAGGCGCGCGGCTATGTCCGTGTGCTCGTTCAGCACGGTAACGACGAGCGGGATGTCGATGTAGTTGCAGATGCGCTCTATGTCCAGGTTCCCCATCGGCGCGTTCACAACGACGCCCATCGCGCCCTGGGCCTCCGCGTCCCAGGCCAGCTGCGTCGTGCGGATGCCCTGCGTCGTCCCGCCGCCAACGCCGCAGAATACCGGAAGAGATGAATAGCGCAGGATGGCGTCCGAGATGGTGGGCTGAGGCGTGAACGGATACACCGCCAACACCGCGTCGGCAGAGCAGTTGCGGATTATCGCTATGTCTGTAGTGAAAACCAGCGTCTTTATCCTCTTGCCGTTTATCACTATTCCGCTCACGCCACGGGCCTCGTTAGGCACCTCCAGGATGTGGTGGCGCAGTCTGCTGCTGATGTGGGGGATGGCTTTTTTCTGCTCCATCGGGTCTCCTCCTCGGGTATTGTGTTCATGCCATGTGATTATAACAGAATTTTGTTAAAAAATCTTGTCCTGCAAGATAAAATTATAACTTGTACCCGGGTGATTGAAAAGAGGCGGCGTCTGGCATATAATCTGAGGTGTAAAGACAGCTACGGAGGAGTGCGCAATGCAGAAATACAGCGGCCTCAACTATACCATGCTCTGCGATTTTTACGAGCTCACCATGGGCAACGGCTACTTTGAATCGGGGCTCAAGGACAAGATAACCTACTTCGACCTCTTTTACCGCACCGTGCCGGACGGCGGCGGCTTCGCCATCGCCGCAGGGCTCGAACAGGCCATAGACTATATACGGAACCTGCACTTTTCAGAGGAGGACATCGACTACCTCCGCGGCCGCGGCATGTTCTCCGAGGCCTTCCTGGACTATCTGCGGCATTTCAAATTCACCGGCGACGTCTGGGCCATGCCCGAGGGCACGCCCGTCTTCCCGCGCGAGCCCATCATGGTCATCCGCGCCCCGGCCATCCAGGCCCAGCTGCTCGAAACCTTCCTGCTGCTCACCATTAACCACCAGAGCCTCATCGCCACCAAGGCCAACCGCATAGTCCGAGCCGCGGACGGCAGGGTCGTGCTCGAATTCGGCTCCCGCCGCGCCCAGGGCCCGGACGCCGCCGTTCTCGGGGCGAGAGCCGCCTTTATAGGCGGCTGCGCCGGTACGGCCTGCGTGCTCTCCGACCAGATCTACGGCGTCGCCGCGGGCGGCACCATGGCCCACGCCTGGGTGCAGATGTTCCCCACCCAGCTCGACGCCTTCCGCGCCTACTGCAAGACCTACCCGCAGAACGCCACCCTGCTTGTGGACACCTACGACACCCTGCGCAGCGGCGTGCCGGATGCCATCCGCGCTTTCAACGAGGTCTTGAAGCCTCTCGGCATTACGAAATGCGGCATACGTCTCGACTCCGGCGACATGGCCTATCTCACCAAGCGCGCCCGCAAAATGCTCGACGACGCGGGCTGGCCCGAGTGCAAGATCACCTGCTCCAACTCCCTCGACGAACACCTCATAAAGGAGCTGCTCCGCCAGGGCGCCTGCATAGACTCCTTCGGCGTAGGCGAGAGGCTCATAACCAGCCGCACCTCCCCCGTCTTCGACGGCGTTTACAAGCTCGCCGCCGTTGAGGAGGACGACGGCTCCATCGTCCCGCGCATCAAGATAAGCGAGAACGTCGGCAAGATAACGAACCCCCACTTCAAGAAGGTCTACCGCTTCTACGGCCGCGACACAGGCATGGCCGAGGCAGACTACATCTGCCTGTACAACGACAGCGTGGACGACACGAAGGACCTCGTCATCCGCGACCCGGACGCCACCTGGAAGCAGAAGACCATGACGAACTTCCGCGCCCGGGAGCTGCTCGTCCCCATCTTCAAGGGCGGCGAGCTGGTGTACAAGGAGCCCACGCTGCCCGAGATCCAGGACTACTGCCGCCGCGAGGTGGCCACGCTCTGGCCCGAGGTGCTGCGCTTCGACTACCCGCACAACTACTACGTGGACCTCTCCGACGAGCTGCTGGAGATCAAGACCCGGCTGCTCAACGCAAGGCGATGACGGACGGCGCGGGCAGAAGGGCCGCCATTGCGGCCTTGCTGGAAGGGGCGGAGACACCTGTCTCCGCCGCCTGCCTCGCAGCACGGCTCGGCGTCAGCCGCCAGGTCATCGTGGGCGACATCGCCCTGCTGCGTGCGGCGGGCGCGCTCATCACGGCCACCCCCCGCGGCTACATAGTGGAGCGCGGGCGCGGCGGCCTGCGCCGCACCGTCGCCTGCATCCACAGCCGCCCCGAAGGCATGGAGCGCGAGCTCAACATCATGGTGGACAACGGCTGCACCGTCCTCGACGTCGTCATCGAGCACGCCGTCTACGGCCAGCTCACGGGCCAGCTGCTCCTGGCGAACCGCCACGACGTCGCGCAGTTCATGGAGCGCATACTGGCCGAGCGGGCATCCCCCCTCTCCGCCCTCACCGGCGGCGTACACCTCCACACCCTGCTCTGCCCCGATGAGGAGGCCTACGAGCGCACGGTGCGCGAGCTGGACGCGGCGGGCATACTCTTCGTCAAAAATTAAATTACGGTTGACATCGCCGCGCGCGGCGCTTAAAGTATCGTTACAGGTGTCTTGACACCTGTAACGATACTTTTTATCGGGGTGGTAGCTTTGAGCGGCTTTCGGGCGTTTTTGAAGAGGAAGAACATTGAGATATCCCTGCGGCGCTACGGCATCGACGCGCTGGGAGCCATGGCGCAGGGGCTCTTCTGCTCCCTGCTCATAGGCACGATACTCAACACGCTCGGCTCGCAGACGGGCGTGGCCATTTTCTCCACCGTGGGCGGCTACGCCACGGCGGTGAGCGGGCCGGCCATGGCCGTGGCCATAGGCTACGCGCTCAAGTGCCCGCCGCTGGTGCTGTTCTCGATGGTACCTGTCGGCTGGGCCGCCAACGCCCTGGGCGGTTCCGCGGGCGGGCCGCTCGCCGTGTTCGTCATCGCCATCGTCGCGGCCGAGGTCGGCAAAATGGTCAGCAAGGAGACGCCCGTTGACGTACTCGTGACGCCGCTCGTGACCATCTTCGCCGGCGTGGCCCTCGCCGCGCTCATCGCCCCGCCCATTGGCGCGGGGGCAAACTACGTCGGCGCCCTCATCAAGCGCGCGACGGTGCTCCAGCCCTTCTGGATGGGCATCATCGTCTCCGCCTCCGTGGGCATCGCGCTCACCCTGCCCATCTCCTCCGCCGCCATCTGCCACAGCTTCAACCTCGTGGGTCTCGCAGGCGGCGCGGCAGTGGCCGGCTGCTGCGCGAACATGGTCGGCTTCGCCGTCATGAGCTTCCGCGAGAACCGCTGGGGCGGCCTCGTCAGCCAGGGCCTCGGCACGAGCATGCTGCAAATGGGCAACATAGTCAAAAATCCGCGCATCTGGCTGCCGGCCATACTGACCTCCATGATAACGGGGCCAATCGCCACCTGCGTCTTCAAACTGGAGATGAACGGCGCGGCCATCAACTCCGGCATGGGCACCTGCGGGCTCTGCGGGCCCATCGGCGTCTGGACAGGCTGGGTAAATCCCAGCGACGTGGCGCTGGCGGACGGGGCAGCGGCCATCGCGCCCGGCGCCATGGACTGGCTGGGCCTCGCGCTCGTCTGCTTCGTGCTGCCCGCCGTCATCTGCTGGGCGCTGGGCCTCTTCTTCCGGCGTATAGGCTGGATACGCGAGGGCGACCTAAAACTGGACTGAAAACTGGACTGTCAGGCACCGCTGGGACGGACGCTAAATATAGCGTCCGCCCCGTTATTTTTCCTGCTTTGTAATCTTTATGTTGATTTTGTAACCATTTGTTTCTGAAGTTTTCCTTGATAAGTTGTCATAATATGATTATCATCATATTATGAACAATATTATGTAACCTTTTCATTTATCGGAGTCTGCGCCATGAAAAAGAACACTATCACCCTGCCGATGCTGGTTTTCATAGCCGTCCTCTGCGTCTCCATCGTCGCCTTCCCGACCACCGCCTCCGGTGCTGAAGGGGAGCCGGACGCCGTTGCCGGAGACGTTGTCGCCCTGCGCAGCACGGCGGACACCTTCAGCGTAGTGCCCTCCGCCCACAGCGGCGGCGTGGTGCAGCCCAGCGTTTCGGACAGCATAGCGGGCCGCACTGTCTCCTTCAGCGTGGACCCCTCCAGCGGTTATGAGACAGCCTCAGTCGCCGCAATCACCGCGGCCGGGGACATGGTCGAGGTCGTGCGCGTCGAGGGCGAGGAGTACAGCTTCGTCATGCCCGCCGAGGCCGTCATCATCGACGTCTCCTTCCAGCTCGTGCGCAACTGAAAAACGGCATCAAAAAAGCGCCCCACAGGGGGCGCTTTTTTTGTGCGCTCATCTGCTGTTGTATTTCTCGATGGCAATCGCCAGGACGTCCATGGCGCGCTCCAGGTCAGCCTGCTTGAGCACATAGGCCATGCGTGCCTCGTTGCGTCCCTTGCCCGGCGTGGCGTAGAAGCCCTCGCCCGGGGTTATCATGACGGTGTCCCCGTCAGCGTCAAACTCCTCCAGCAGCCACTGCTGGAACTTGTCCGTGTCGTCCACCGGGAGCTTCACCATGAAGTAGAAGGCGCCCTCCGGCTGCTCGCAGACGACGCCGGGTATAGCCAGCAGCTTTTTCAGCGCCGCATCGCGGCGGCGCTTGTATTCCTCGCGGACAGAGGCAAAGTAGCTGGGCTCGACGGAATAGAGCGCAGCGGCGCCCACCTGGTCCAGTGTCGCCACGCACAGGCGGGTCTGGCAGATCTTCATGGCCTCCGTCATGACTGCGCGGTTGCGCGAGACTAGCGCTCCCACACGCGCGCCGCAGGCCGAAAAGCGCTTCGAGACGGAGTCCACGACGATGACGTTCTCATGTGTGTCCGGGAACTCCAGCATGCTCGTCATCTCTTCGCCGCCGTAGACAAATTCGCGATAGACCTCGTCGCTTATGACATAGAGGTCATTCTCCTTGGCGATGTCTGCGATGACTCGCATCTCGTCCCGGGAGAGGACGTAGCCCGTGGGGTTGCCCGGGTTCGTCAGGAGGATGCCGCGGGTATGCTCGTTTATAAGCGGCTCGATACGCTCGCGCATGGCATAGCGGAAGCCCTCCTCGGCGAAGGTGGGGATGGGGCGTATTGTGGCGCCGGTCAGCTGGGTGAAGGTGCTGTAATTCGGGTAGAAGGGCTCCGGGACCAGCAGCTCGTCCCCGTCGTCCAGGATGCAGGCTAGGGCTATGCTCAGCGCCTCGCTGCCGCCTGCGGTGGCGAGGATATCCTCCGGGGCCAGGTCCAGGCCTATGCGGAGATAGTAATCGTGTACGGCCTTGAGGTATTCCGGCACGCCGTCCGAGGGCGCATATTCCAGAACGCTGCTCTTGAAAGCACGGACTGCCTCAAAAAACGCCGCTGGCGTCTCAATATCCGGCTGGCCTATGTTGAGGGGATAGATTTTTATCCCGCGCGCTCGCGCCGCGGCGGCGTAGGGGGCGTATTTACGTATCGGCGACAGCTCACACTTTTGAATTTTGGTTGACAGTTTCATTGCTATCCCTCCTCAGGCTCATCTTTCATGCTGTAAATTGGCGCATATATTATACTACCGCGCCGAGCAAAGCGCAACAAATGTTAATTCTTCGGCACTCTCCGCGGAATAGCCCGGACGGGCGTGGCATAGGATGTACAAAACATTTTCCGCGGGGGGTATCTGCATGAACAACACGGTGACAAGGGCGCTGGGCTTCATCTCCCGGCACAAGAGGGCGGCCTCCGGGGCCGCGCTGGTGCTGGCCGTTGTGCTGGTCTTCGCGCTTGTCAACAGTCCGGCGGTGGTGGGCGTTTCGGCCACGCGGCGCTCGCTGCCCGTCTACAGCGTGGAGCGCGACGGCAAGTTCGTCGCCCTCAGTTTCGACGCCGCCTGGGGCAACGAGGATACGGAGGAGCTCATCGACATCCTCACCTCGCACGGCGTCACGGCCACCTTCTTCCTTGTCGGCCAGTGGGTGGATAAATACCCCGAGTCCGTGAAGCAGCTGTCCGACGCGGGCATGGAGGTCATGAACCACTCCGACGACCACGCCCACTTCGCCAAGCTCTCGGCCTCGGAAATAGTCGAGAACATCAACGCCTGCAACAGCAAGATAGAGGCCATCACCGGCGTGCGGCCCACGCTCTTCCGCTGCCCCTACGGCGAGTATGACGACAACGTCATCGACACCGTGAACGGCATGGGCATGACGGCCATACAGTGGGACGTGGACAGTCTCGACTGGAAGGGCTTAGACGCTGCCGAGATCACCCGCCGCGTCGTGGGCGGGGTCGAGCCCGGCTCCATCGTCCTCTTCCACAACGCCGCTGAGCACACGCCCGAGGCCCTTGCCGGCATCATCGAGGCGCTTCAGGCAGACGGCTACACCATCGTACCCATTTCCCAGCTGCTGCTCTCAGGCGAATACAGCATAGATCACACGGGACGCATGCACCCGGCGGCATAGAGCCAAAAAAGCGCGGACGGTTTTTGCCGTCCGCGCTCTGGTTTTTCAGTTTTCAGCTCACGCTGTATGCACCGCGCACCAGAAGGGTGGAGTTAGCGGAGGCAGTCACGCCGGAGCCGGAGCCAACGTAGAGGTGATTTGCAGTGAGCGCGCCGCCAGAGGCCAGCTCGGAGCCGCTCGTAACATCCACCAGCGCTCCGGAGGCGGCGCAGGCGCCGCTGCGCAGGACTATCTCGCAGCCCTCGCCAACGCTCAGCGCCCCGCCCGAGGGCAGCTGAACAACGGAAAAGCCGCCGGCCTCCGCGCCGTACTGGGATTTATACTGCTCCGCCGCCTCGGCTATCTGCTCGTCGAGCTGCTGCTCCATCTTCGGGCCAAGCACCTTCTCCAAATAGCTCATCGCCACGAGAGGGTCCGACTGCGTGCCGTAATTCGTCGCGGCGTAGGCGCCGATGCCCGCCGCAAGCACGGCGACGGCTATTACAAGTACAACTATCTGCCACTTTTTCATATGTAACCTCCAGGCTCTCTCCCCCGGGCGCGCCGCGCCCGGGGGCTTTCTCTTCTCACTGCGCCAGGCCGAAGCTCACGGCTATGGCGTTGTTCACCCTGTCCATTGTGGGCGCGTCGAGCTGGCCCATTCTCTCGCGCAGGCGGGACTTGTCGAGCGTGCGTATCTGCTCCAGCAGGATGACGCTGTCCCGGCTCAGGCCGTAGCTGCGCGCCGACAGCTCTATGTGCGTCGGCAGCCTGGCCTTCCCCGTCTGCGAGGTTATTGCCGCGGCTATCACCGTCGGGCTGTGCCGGTTGCCCGTGTCGTTTTGAACTATGAGCACCGGCCGCATGCCGCCCTGTTCACTGCCCACCACGGGGCTCAGGTCGGCGTAGTAGATGTCTCCGCGCTTGACTGGATTTTGCATTGGCTTCACACTCCGTATAGTGCCCGTTCATATTATATGTGATATGTAGGGCAGCGGTACTTTTACCGCCAATGCTATTTTCACACGAAGCAGCCAATTTTATTCACAGGCCGATATATACCCTCGGAACACGCGGGGAAATGGCGCACAGCAGCTCGTAGGAAATTGTTCCCGCGATGTCCGCGAGCTCTCCCGCGTCCGGCTCGTCACCGAAAACAGTGACGATATCGCCCGCCCTGACCTCCGGCATGTCCGTCACGTCCACCATGCACATGTCCATGCAGATTCGGCCCACCTGGCGCGCCCGGCGGCCGTTTATGACGACGTCGAATTTGCCGGAGAGGCTGCGGTGCAGCCCGTCCGCGTAGCCGACGGGGATGACGGCCAGGCGCATATCCCGCTCGCAGGTGTAGATGCGGCCATAGCTTATCGTGTCTCCCGCGCGGTGCTCCGTCACCTCTGCGACGCGGGTCAAGAGCCGCATGACCGGCTTCAAGTCCAGTCCGCCGCGCTCCGCGCCCGGGTAGAGCCCGTAGAGCAGCAGGCCGGGGCGGACCATGTCGAGGCAGGTCTGCCTGAAGTTTACCACAGCTCCGCTGTTGGCGCAATGCCTTTTGCCGAGGCTGCGGCCGGTTTCATTTTCCAGCGCGTCCACGGCGGCGGTAAAGCGCCCGAACTGCTCCAGCGTGAAGCTCTCCTCCGGCTCGTCCGAGACGGCGAAGTGCGTGAAGACGCCCGCAGATTCAAGGCCGGGGAGCCGCAGCAGCTCCCTCACGCCGTCCAGCTCCCGCCCGCTTGAGACTGAAAAGCCTGTGCGGCCCATGCCCGTCTCAAGCTTTATGTGGCAGCGGAGCGTGAGGCCCGTACCCGCAAGGGCGCGGCTCATGCCGCGCGCGCAGTCTATATCGCCTATCGCCTGCTCCGCGCCCAGCCGAGCTATGTCCGGCGCAAGGAAGGCCGGGCTGGGAGCCAGGATGAGTATGGGCATCTCCAGCCCCGCCGCGCGCAGCTCCGCCGCCTCCTCATAGCAGGAGACGGCGATGTAATCCGCGCCCAGCTCTTCCAGCCGCCGCGCTATCGTCACAGCGCCGTGGCCGTAGGCGTTGGCCTTGCACAGTCCCGCAAAACGGCAGCCCTCCGGCAGGGCGCGGCGGATCTCTCTATAATTGTGCTCCAGGCGGTGCAGATCTATCTCCGCCCAGGTCCGTTTGTCTTCGTTTCTCATGGTCTCGCCTTCCATTCAGCTCAGGGAAAACCCATCTATCCTGCAAGTTATCAGCGTGCGCCCGCTCTCCCGGCTCGTGAACTCCGCCGAGACGGGCGCGCCGGAGCCGTCCAGCCTGAGCGTCAAGCCCAGCTCGTCCTCCGGCACGAGGCTCGCAACGCTTTCGCCGCCCTCCGTCCAGGCCAGCTCCACGTAGGCCGTGCGCAGCGCCTCGCAGAGCTTCGGCAGGGCCGTCACCGGCGAGAGGCCCTCTGCCACCTCGCCTGCGTCCAGGATGAGGCTCTCGTATTCGAGCGCCGCGCCCTCGGCGTCCAGCCTTGCCCTGACCCCGGCTATCAGCTCCGGCGCCAGCGCCTCCACCTCGCTGCCCTGCGCGCTTGAGACGCAGCGCAGAGTGTACTCCGAGCGCGTGCCGTCCTGTCCCCAGGCCGTGACAAGCGCCGTCAGCTCCGCTTCCCCCTCCGCCATCGAGGCGCGCAGCTCCTCGACGGCCTGCTCCGCCGCGTCCCCGCCGCAGGCCGCGAGCGGGACGAGCAGGAGCGCTGTCATTAGTGCGGCAAGCATCCTTCGCCGCATGGTATTTCATTCCTCCGTCACGGTTTTCAGCGCCGCCGGAAGCAGGCGTATCATGTCCGTGGGCGTCATGCCGTATTCTCCGAGCTCCCCCGCCGCCATATCCCCAGCCAGGCCGTGCAGATACACCGCAGCGCGGACGGCATCACGGAACGGCAGTTGACATAACATTGCCGCCATGAGGCCGGTCAACACGTCGCCTGAACCTCCCCGAGCCATACCGGGGTTGCCGGTTTGGTTGACATAACATTCTCCATCCGGGAAGGCTACGACGCTGCCGCTGCCTTTGAGCACCAGCGTACAGCCCCAGCGCGAGGCAAAGCGGCGCGCGGAGGCGACCCTGTCGCCGTCGAGCAGGCCGCCCAGCATGGCGAACTCCCCCTCGTGCGGTGTGAGGACCAAGGGGCAGGCGGCATCCTCCAGGCTGCTCATGTCCCGCGAGAGGGCCCAGAGGGCATCCGCGTCCACGACGGTCGGCACGCGCGAGGCGGCCAGCGCACCCTGCACGAACTCCGTGACCCCCGCGCTCCGGCCGAGGCCCGGGCCTATGGCCAGACAGCTCATGCGTTCCAGCCGCGCCTCTACCTCGGGCAGGGCCTCGGCCGTGAGGCGGCCCTGCGCGTCGCAGGGCAGGGGAAAGGGCATGGCCTCGTCGTTCTTCACGGCGGTGACGGCATAGATGCTCTCCGGCACGCCGAGCCAGACAAGGCCCGCGCCGCCGCGCACCGCCGCGCGCGAGGCGAAGCTCGGCGCGCCCGTGTAGCCGCGGCTGCCGGCCAGTATGAGCAGGCGGCCGTAGTCCCGCTTGGAGCTCTCCCGCGCCCGCTTGGGCAGGCGGACGGGGCTGTTTGGTTTTTCAGTCTCGGTTTTCATGGCATAACATTATACATTTTTCAAATTCATAAGTCAATTTATTTGACTTCCGGCGAACGTTGTGCTATAAATGTATTCCAGTTGAAGATATTTTATTGCTGTGAACGGGAAAATGACCCGAAACGGCGCACAGAGAACGGGGGCCGCCGGCTGTAAGCCCCCCGCGCACGTTGAGTCTGGTTCGCCCGGGAGCTCCGGCCAATCACCGGCGGGTAAGCCCGTTACAGCGTACGAGTGCGGCGCTCTCTGCGCCGAATAACGGGTGGTACCGCGGAAGATAGGCTCTTTCGTCCTGTATGGGGACGAAGGGCCGTTTTTTTGTGTGTACCGCAAACTGAAAGGGGAAGTCTGAAACAAAATGAAAGAGATGCTGGAAAAGCTCAGGGCCGAATCCGCGGCCGCTATCGCCGAGGCCGTACACACCGAGGCGCTGGAGGCGCTGAGGGTGAAGTACCTCGGCAAGAAGGGCGAGCTCACCGCCATACTCAAGCAGATGGGCAAGCTCTCCGCCGAGGAGCGCCCCATTATAGGGCAGCTCGCCAACAGCGTGCGCGCCGAGCTCGAAGCCGAGCTCGAAAGCCGCAAGGCCGCCCTCGCCGAGGCTGCGCTCGAAAAGCAGCTTGAGGCCGAGGCGCTGGACGTCACCCTGCCCGGCAAGCGCGTCAAGGGCGGGCACAAGCACCCGATGGACATCGTCATCGACGAGCTCAAGGACATCTTCATCGGCATGGGCTTCGAGGTCGACGACGGCCCCGAGGTCGAGCTCTCCACCTACAACTTCGACCGCCTGAACACCGACGAGGGCCACCCCGCCCGCGAGTGGACGGACACCTTCTATCTCGACGAGGAGAGCCGCACCCTGCTCCGCACCCACACCTCCCCCATGGAGCCGCGCATTATGGAGACCCGCGAGGGTCCCATCCGCGCCGCCGTCTTCGGCCGCTGCTACCGCAAGGACGAGGTGGACGCCACGCACAGCCCCATGTTCCACCAGATGGAGGGTCTGGTCGTCGATAAGCACATCACCTTCGCCGACCTCAAGGGCCTGCTGCACAACATGGCCGTGCAGCTCTACGGTCCCAACACCGTGACCCGCTTCCGCCCGCACCACTTCCCCTTCACGGAGCCCAGCTGCGAGATGGACGTCCTCTGCCACAAGTGCGGCGGCAAGGGCTGTCCCACCTGCAAGGGCGAGGGCTGGATAGAGCTCCTCGGCGCCGGCGTCACCAACCCGCACGTGCATGAGATGAGCGGCATCGACCCCGCCACGCACTCCGGCCTCGCCTGGGGCATGGGCCTTGAGCGCGCCGCCATGCGCCGCTTCAAGATAGCCGACCTGCGGCTCATGTTCGAGAACGACATCCGCTTCCTCGAACAGTTCTGATAGAAGTGTCCGCCCGAGGCGGAGCCCCGTGCGGACGCATAGTAAAGTGCGGACTTATTTGGATGAAGTATGAAGGAGTTCGATATAAATGAAATTGTCCAGAAAGTGGCTCAATGAGTTCGTCGAGCTGAGCCTTGAGGAAAAGAGCGACCACGACTTCGCCGAGGCGATGACCATGACCGGCTCCAAGGTCGAGGGTACGTCCTACATGGGCGAGGGCATCAGCCGCGTCGTGGTCGGCAAGATAGTTGAGATGGTGCGTCACCACGACTCCGACCACATGTGGACCTGCCAGGTCGATGTCGGCGGCGAGCGCCTGCTGCAGATAGTCACCGGCGCGCAAAACCAGAAGGTCGGCGACCTCGTCCCCGTGGCGCTCGACGGAGCCAAGCTCCCCGGCGGCGTGGAGATAAACACCACCGTGTTCCGCGGCGAGCTCTCTGAAGGCATGATGTGCTCGCTCAAGGAGCTGGGCCTCACGCTGCACGACTTCCCCTACGCCTATGAGAACGGCCTCTTCGTCATCGAGGAGCCCTGCAAGCCCGGCGACGACATCGTCCCCGTCATAGGCCGCGACGACCACGTGGTCGAGTTCGAGATAACCCCGAACCGCCCGGACTGCCTCTCCGTCATCGGCCTGGCCCGCGAGGCCTCCGTGACCTTCGGCAAGCCCCTGAAGCTGCACACCCCCGTAGTCAAGGGCTCCGGCGGCGACATACACGAGCATGTAAAGGTCGATATCCAGGACCCCAAGCTCTGCCCGCGCTACACCGCGCGCATGGTGCGCAACATCAAGATAGAGCCCTCGCCCAAGTGGATGCGCGAGCGCATCGCCGCCATGGGCATGAGGCCTATCAACAATATAGTTGACATAACAAACTATGTCATGATGGAGTACGGCCAGCCGATGCACGCCTTCGACTTCGCCTGCGTGGATGGAGGGCACATCGTGGTCCGCACCGCGCGTGAGGGCGAGACCATCCGCACCCTGGACGGCAACGAGCGCAGGCTGACTACCAGCATGCTCTGCATCTGCGACGAATACAAGCCCGTCGGCGTCGCCGGCGTCATGGGCGGCGAGAACTCCGAGATAACGGACGACACCAAGATGGTCCTCTTCGAGAGCGCCAACTTCAACGGCACCAGCATCCGCCGCACCGCCGCGGGCCTCGGCATGCGCACCGACGCCTCCGCCCACTACGAGAAGGGCCTCGACCCCTACCTCACCAAGATAGCGGTCGACCGCGCCTGCGAGCTGGTCGAGCTGCTGGGCGCCGGCGAGGTCGTGGACGGCTATGTCGACTGCTTCCCCGCTCCCCCCGAGCCGCTGGTGCGCGAGCTGGACGTGGACCGCGTGAACTGGATACTCGGCACCGACATCGACGGCGACACCATGCGCAACATCCTGCGCGAGCTCGGCTTCGGCGTGGAGGGCAACACCGTCACCGTCCCGAGCTGGCGTCTCGACATCGACGCGAAGTACACGCAGAACGACTTTGCAGAGGAAGTAGCGCGCATATACGGCTTCAACAACATCCCCAGCACGATGATGGAGGACTCCGGCACCAAGTCCGGCGGGCTCACGCCCGAGCAGGCCGCCGAGCGCCATCTTGGCGCTATCTGCCGTGCCTGCGGCTACAACGGCATCATCACTTATTCGTTCTACAGCCCCGCGGGCTGGGATCTCATCCGCCTGCCCGCCGATGACAAGCGCCGCGACGCCATCCGCATCCTCAACCCGCTCGGCGAGGACACCAGCTGCATGCGCACCACCACCCTGCCCAGCGTGCTCGAGGTGCTCGCGCGCAACTGGAACTACCGCAACAAGTCCGCGAAGGTCTACGAGTTCGCGAAGATCTACCTCAAGCGCCCCGACGGCCTGGCCGACGAGCCGAAGGTGCTCACCCTCGGCGCCTACGGCGAGGACATGGACTTCTACGCGCTCAAGGGCACCGTCGAGGAGCTCTGCGACGCGCTGCTCATCCCGGACGTCGAGTACCGCCCCGTGAAGGACGACCCGAGCTATCACCCCGGCCGCTGCGCCGCGCTGTATGCAAACGGCAAGTGCCTCGGCAAGCTCGGCCAGATACACCCGCTGGTCGCGAAGAACTACGGTGTGGCTGACGAGCTCTACGCAGCTGAGCTGAACTTCCAGGCCATGTTCGACCACCGCACTACCGAGGTGTACTACACCCCGCTGCCGCGCTTCCCCTCCGTCAACCGCGACATCGCCGTAGTCTGCGACGATGGTACCACGGCGGGCGAACTCATGGGCTGCATCCGCGAGGCCGGCGGCGAGTACCTCAAGGGCTGCGAGGTCTTCGACGTCTACAAGGGCGCGAACATCCCCGAGGGCAAGAAGTCCGTTGCCTTCTCGCTCACCCTCCGCTCCGACGACCAGACCCTCACCGACGCGCACGCCGACGAGGCCGTCCAGGCCATACTCGCCGCGCTGCGCGAGAAGTTCGGCGCCGTCATCCGCTGAACGTTTTGTAATTGAATCGTAATATTGCAGCGCTTTACACTCCCGGGATTTTTGGTATAATGTTTGTCAGTTGAGGCAATCATACCGAATGACCAGGGAGGGGTACGACATGGAAGACGCGACCAGGAGATTCACCGCTATTGACAACCGGAACGAGACACGTGAAATTCTGTCATCCGTGTACGACTCGCTGAAGGTCAAGGGCTACAACCCCATCAATCAGCTCGTGGGTTATATAATCTCCGAGGACCCGACGTACATCACGAACTACAACAACGCCCGCAGCCTCATCTGCCGCCTCGACAGGGACGAGCTGCTGCAGGAACTGCTCGTGAGTTACCTCGGGAAGTGAAAAATCAAAAAAGGCTCCGGCAACTCTCGTTGCCGGAGCCTTTTTCACGTCCCGCCTCAGGCTGGGATTATTTCCTCGCTGGCAGGCAGCGCCGTCCAGATGGACTCCACTTGAAGTATCCGCGCATGTGGGACGCCTCCTTATGCTTACTCCTTGTGCTGGCCGGCGCAGTCGTTTTTGAGGCCGCGGAGCATATCTATGCCGTGCTTGAGCGCGGGCAGGACAGCGCCGAGGCTCTCAGTGGCGGCCTTTTCGCTGCCGGGGAGGTTCACTATGAGCGTGCCGCCGCGCAGGCCCGCAATGCCGCGGGACAGCATGCCGCGCGGGGTTATCTTCACGCTGGCCGCGCGCATTGCCTCAGCTATGCCCGGCGCGACGCGGTTTATTACTGCTTCCGTCGCCTCGGGCGTCACATCGCGGCGTGAAAAGCCGGTGCCGCCGGCCGTCAGAGCCAGGCAGACGTCCAGCTCGTACGAACACTTGACCAGTTCGCCCTTTATGAGCTCGAATTCATCGGGGACAATTTTGCGGTACACGACTTCCCAGCCGTCCTCCTCCAGCATAGCCTGGACCGCCGGTCCGCTGGTATCCTCCCGCTCTCCCCTGCTGCACCTGTCGCTGACAGTTATCACAGCCGCCGTGTATTTCATCTCATTACCCCTCCGTTTATCTCTGCGCGCCGGGCGCATATCTAAATGGATTATAACAGATTTACATACGCGTTACAAGCCCGTAACTATATGGTTTCAAAATAAGGCCGATATCTTCCAAGGGCTGGGGGATTCAGCTTTTCATGTGTTTGCACGCCCGGGGGTGGGTTTATGGAACTCGCCTATGCGTTTTTTGAATATCTTTACGTTGGTGCTGCCTATTCCACCCCATTTCTTTGGTCTTGCCCAAAGAAAC
>HHCFR02800__coassemble_1921_pt1 | contig 15864 bp, 11 predicted proteins | sample HHCFR02800__metabat2_high_PE_019 | metagenome-assembled genome bin HHCFR02800 | reverse complement strand
AGGGGCCATCTCCATTTATTCAGCCAAGAACTTCAGCGGCACCAGCATATCCATTTCCAATTTAACAATTTCCGATTGTAATGCTGCGAAAAACGGCGGGGCGATATATATCAACCTTCCAAGAGGCATGGAAGCAAAGTTTACAAACATAACGCTCACTGGCAACACCGCTGTAGAAAGCGGCGGCGGCCTGTACAGCGCTTCCGTCTCTGCTTTTTCTTTTAACGGAAACTGCACAGTGACCGGCAACAGCGCTGCATCCGGCGGCGGTGTCGCCGTATCGGCGAACAGCGGAATGTTGTCTGTTGATGAAAGCTGGCTGGTATACGATAACAAAGCCAGCACCGAGGGCGACGACATACTGTTGACAGGCGCTGCATACAGTTCTGTTTTTCTTTTTGACACGCCTATCGGCGCTCAGCTCAGCTGCGGGCATGCGGTTGACGGCTGGTACTATGACGCCGCAAGTGCTCGCTGGGGAACGGATGACTGCGGCGCAGCGGGCGGAACGGTCAGCAAAATTGACATTGATATGCCTATATTTGCTACCGCCGCTATCAAGGCGGCGCATGGGGAGGTCAGGCAGCACACGGTCACGGTCGAGGTCGAGGGCGAGGGGACGGTTACGCCTGGCGGCGGCGAGTTCACCGTGAACGAGGGCGAGGACCTGAAGCTCAGCTTTGCACCGGACGAGGGCTATTACTTAAAGGACGTCCTGCTCGACGGCAAGAGCGTCGGAGACGGCGCCAGTCTGACGCTTGAAGACATAAGGGCGCGCTCACACCGTCCGCGTCGTGTTCGCAGAGCTGATGTATGAGCTCAGCTATTTCACCTACGGCGGTACCGAATACGAAACGGAGCTGCACAGCGCCGGTACGGTGGTGGAGCTCGACAAGGTCCCCGTCCGCAGCGGATACAGGTTTACCGGATGGTTCGCGGATGAGGCGCTCACGCTGCCCGTAACCAGCGTGACCATGGACGACCACAAGTCTGTCCACGCCGGCTGGGAGCGCGTCATCACGCCTGTGCCTCCCACGCCCTCAACTCCGGATGAGCCTGAGGTCCACAGGCCGAACGGCCTTGTTCTGGATGAGCATTTCGCCTACCTCATCGGCAACGACGACGGGCTTATCCGGCCGGAGGCAAACATCACCCGCGCTGAGGTCGCGACCATCTTCTTCCGCCTGCTGACGGACGAGACGCGCGAGAGCTTTTGGTCAGACACGAACAGCTACACCGACGTAGCCGCCGGGAGCTGGTACAACAACGCCGTTTCCACGCTCAGCGCAATGGGCGTCCTCGGCGGCTATGAGGACGGCTCCTTCCGTCCCAACGCCAGCATCACCAGGGCCGAATTTGCAAAAATCGCCGTCAGCTTCTTCGAGCTGGAGGGGCTGGACTGCGAGAACCCCTTCCTTGACGTCGCGCCCGGAGCCTGGTATGCGGAAAGCGTCGCAGCCGCGGCTGAGATCGGCCTCATCGAGGGCTACGAGGGCGGGCTTTTCCGTCCGGATGCACCCATCACCCGCGCCGAGGCCTGCACCATTGTGAACAGGACTCTCGGGCGCGCTCCGCACGCGGCCGGGCTGCTGCCGGAAAGCGAGATGAACCTCTGGCCGGACAACATGGACGCCTCCGCCTGGTACTACGCGCAGATACAGGAGGCCACTAACAGCCACGACTTCGTTTGGGCCGGCGAGTTTGAGCAGTGGACGCAAAAACTCCCCGAGCGCGACTGGGACGCCCTTCAGCGCTGATAAATCAAACAGAAAGCGCCGCCGTTTTCACGGCGGCGCTTTTTTGCGCTCTTCTTAATTCGCCTGCGGGTTCAGGAACACGGCGGCTCGAAAAACGCCGTCCTGCCAGTTGAAATCTGCCTTGCCGCGGTATTGGAGGGCTATCTGGCGTATAGAGCTTGTGCCTATGCCCTCGCCCCGGTGCTTGGTGGAGAGCAGGCTGCCGTCGGGGGCAGCCTTGGGCGGGTGCGGGGAGCTGTTGTCTACGGCTATGGTCATAGCGCTGCTGCCCGTCAGGCGCGCGGCGGCGCGGACGAAGCCCCCCTCCTGCCCCGCGCAGGCCTCCAGCGCGTTTTCAAGCAGGTTTCCCAGCACGACGCAGAGGTCGGGCTCTGGTACGGCGAGGCCCTCGGGCAGGTCGAAGCTGAACTCAAACTCTGTACCCTGGGCGCGCAGCCTTCCAGCATAGTGGTTAAGCAGCATATTGACGGAATAGTTGCGGCACCAGGTACAGAAGCCGTCGCCCGGGCCGCTGTCCGCGTTCGCGTTCAGATACTCGCGCAGGCGTGCCTCGTTGCCGCTCTCCAGGTAGCTGCGGATGATATTCCGGTGCTGCCTCAGGTCGTGGCTCGCGCGGCGGGTCTCCTCCATATGCTCCTGCAGCTGTGCATACTGCGCGCGCTGAAGATTCAGTATGTTCTCCATCTGCCGCGCCTGCTCCTCCAGGGCGGCACGCTTTTTCAGCCCGTCCAGCGAGCGCATCAGCACATAGCAGACTACCATAATGCTGAACATCAGGCTCAGCCTCGCAATGAGCGCCGTCCAACTGGTCACACTGTCGGAATCAAAGGCGTTGGTGAAAATGAGTACGACCAAGCTGGCGAGTGCAGGCAGCAGCCATATCACCCGCCAAATATCCGGCGAGTCGGCATCTTCAACCGCGCGGGCGGTGCTCCTGAAATACCGCATGGACCACGGCATCGTCACAAGATACACGGCCGCGCACATCAGGCTGCATTGCCAGGACATTGCACCCTCTGAAAACAGCCTTGCAGCCGCAAACGAGGCTATCCCTCTGGCTATTATCAGATAATCGACCACAAGCACATAGGTGAAAACCAGCTTGAACGGATTTGTGCGCACCATTATAAAATACACGCTTGCAGAGAGCGCCGAGAATACCAGTTCAAACATCCTGACGCTATATCCTGCCTCCGCCGCCAATTTCACCACCGGTATCTTCATAACGAGCAGCAGGCATACCAGCAGAATGGCGAGCTTCTTGGAGCGCCATTTGAAATCCCAGTACTGATAAAAAGCCAGAGTATTGCTCGGCAGCCAGGAGCACGCGGTATACAAAAGCAGTTCCATCACAGCTCGCTCCTGACCCTGGCGATGCTCCGCTCGGCGTAGGCCTGCTCCAGCGACGGGCGTCGCCTACGGCTGACGGGCAGCCGGTCCCCGTTTTCCATCACAACCACCTGGGCTTCCAGCGTGCCGACGGCATCCAGATTTATTACTATGCCGCGGTGGCACTCGTAAAAGCGCCCGTCCTTCGGGAGCATGGGTTTCAGTTCCTCCACAGTCATGCGCAGCAAAAACTCGCCCGCACGCGTGAGCAGGCGCATCCTGTGGTTCAGGACTTCGGCGTAGAGCACCTCGTCCGCCGGGACACGCACGCTGGCGGCGGTGGCGCTGAGGTCTATGTACTCCTCCAGGCGGAGCCTGCGGAAAAGGCGGTCCATGAGCCGCTCAAAGCGCCTCTGTCCACTCTCCCCCGCCCCCTTCACGAGGAAGCCCGCGGCTTCGACCTCGTAGCCCTCCAGCGCATAGCCCGCCTCCGTGGTGACGAAAACAAGCAGGGCCTCAGAGCCCAAGGCGCGCAGGCGGCGCGCCGTCTCCAGACCGTCAATCCCGTCCATCACTATGTCGAGAAAAACTATATCAAAGCCGCCTGATGCGGCAGCCTCCAGCAGCTCCTCGCCGCTGCGAAAGCCCGACACCTCAATGGTCAGCTCATGCTGCGCCGCGTAGGTCTCCAGGGCCGCGCCGAGCCGCTCAAGGTCTGCCGGAAGGTCGTCTACTGCCGCTATATTTATAGTATCCTGCACAACAAACGCCCTCCATTCCACAATATTTTGTGTGCACAGCACCGCTTGCGCCAAAAATTCACCGCTTGCGTCAGGGACCTTGAAGTTATTATAAATACTGTGTAAATTGATTCGAGAACACCAGATCATCCACAGCTTGGACGGTCTGGGATTTTTATGTCGGGCACGACTTTTCGCTTTGCTTTATTTCTGTATTATAGCACGGCGGTTTCCCCTTTCAAAGTTTTTTTACCTAAAAAATGAAATTGCCAGGCTCGGCATCTACTTTTAATTCGGGGTGACAAGATGAAAAACGAACGCATCAACTATACGCAGGTGGTATGGGAAATAACCCGCCTGCTCCAGGACGCGGAGTCGCTTGAAGAGGCGCTTCGAACAAGCCTCGGCGAGGTTGTCAAGGCCGTCGGAGCTGAGGCGGGGACCATATGGTTCTACAATTCAAAGGGCGACAAGCGCATTTACCCCTCCTTCACCATTGGCGGCGCCGACCTCACCGGAATGAGCCTCGCCGAGGGCGAGGGCATCGCGGGCCAGGTCGTCAAAGAGGGCAAGACCACCGTCGTCAAGGACTGCCAGAGCGATGCCCGCTGGGCCGGACGCTTTGATGAGAGCACCGGTTTTGTCACAAAGAGCATGGTCTGCGTGCCGCTCATCAATAAATATGAGGTCATCGGCTGCATCCAGATAATTAACAAGAAGGACGGCTCGCTCTACAACGACGCGGACGTGGACCTCTGCGAGAATCTGGCCATGCTCACGGCCATCGCCATCGACGACAAGGGCCTGAACCTCGGCTTTGCGGAGGAAAAGAAGTCCATCATCTCTCTGCGCGGCGTCACCAAGGTCTTCGGCCAGGGCGACACGCAGATCCAGATCCTCAAGGGCGTGAACCTCGACGTGCGCGAAGGCGAATTCCTCGTTATCCTCGGCGAGTCGGGCTGCGGCAAGAGCACTATGCTCAACATAATAGGCGGTATGGATAAGCTCACCGGCGGCAGCTTCCTCTTTGACGGCGTGGACTACTCCAATGCCGATGAAAAAACGCTCACCATGTACCGCCGCCACTCCGTAGGCTTCATCTTCCAGGCCTACAACCTCATGCCCACGCTGACGGCCAAGGAAAATCTCGAATTCATAGGCGAGCTCTGCGAAAACCCCATGGACGCCGAAGATGCGCTTGAGCGCGTCGGGCTGCTGGGCAGGAAGGACAATTACCCATCCCAAATGTCCGGCGGTCAGCAGCAGCGCGTATCCATCGCCCGCGCGCTCATGAAAAAGCCCCGGCTCATCCTCGCCGACGAGCCCACCGCCGCGCTCGACTACGAGACCAGCATAGAGGTCCTCACCGTTCTTGAGGATGTCATCAAGGCCGGCACCACGATGCTCATGGTCACGCACAACGAGGAGATAGCCAAGATGGCAAACCGCGTCATCCGCATGAAGGGCGGCGTCGTGGCTGAGGTCATCGTGAACAGGCATCCCGCCGCCGCAAAGGAGTTGGTCTGGTGATGAAAGCCACAGGTCTTAAGCATCTGCTGCGCAGCATACGCAAGAGCGGAGTCTCCTTTCTCGCCGTTGCGGTCATTGCGGGCGTCAGCATTGCGATTTTTCAGGGTTTCCAGTCCTCGGCGCACGCCATCCTCCGCCGGGCTGACGCATATTTCGTTGAAAACCGGCTTGAATCCCTGGAGATAAGCTGCGCAAACGGCATAACCGACGAGGACATAGAGGCCATCTCCGCCTGGGACGGCGTGCGCTCCGCTGAGGGCGGCTACACTGACGCGGCACAGCTGGAGCTCGACGGCGAGCGCGTGCTGGTACAGGTCCGTTCCCTGCTTGAGAGCATGAATGACGCCGTCATTGTCGAGGGCGAGCTGCCCACGGCAGCGGATGAGGCCGCCATCGAAGAGCTGCTCGCCTCCGAGAAGGGTATCTCCGTCGGTGACACCATAACTTTGCAGAACGACGGCTGCCTGCTCGGCACCCAGTTCACCGTAACGGGCATAATCAACCTGCCTGTCTACTGCTGCTCCGGTCTTGAGGACACTCGCGGCTCCGGAGATGCGGGTCTGGGCTCGAACGAATACTTTATAGCATTTGACAAGTCCGCCTTTGACAGCGACAACTACAGCGGCTGCTACACCACCGCTTACATAGACAGCAGCCGCTTCGACGGGATCTACTACTTCTCCGACGAGTACGAGACTGCCGAGGACGAGTACATAGCTGCGCTTGAGCCGCTTGCAGCGGAGAGGGCGGAGCTGAGGTATGAGTCTCTCAGCGGCGAGGTCCAGGACGCGCTGGACGAGGCGCAGGCCGAAATCGACGACGCGAAGGCAGAGATAGCCGACGGCGAGCAGGAGCTGGCTGACGGCAGGGCCGAGCTGGAGGAAAATCGTCAAAAACTTGAGGACGCGCGCGCTGAGATAGCAGACGGCGAGGCCGAAATTGCTGATGCTGAGGCGGAGATCGCCAATGGACAGAAGGAGCTGGACGATGCAAAGGCTGAGTTCGACGCCAAGGAAGCCGAACTTGCGGACGCGAAGGCCGAACTCGACGCCCAGCTCACGGGCCTCGGCCTGAGCACCGACCTCGACGAAGCCCTGGCAGCTCTGGCCGCGCTGGGCGACGCCGGCGCGCCGCTCAAAGAGGCCATAGCCCAGTATCAGGCCTCCGAGCAGCAGCTTGAAGCTGCCAGGTCCGAGATAAACGCCTCCGAGGCCAAGCTCGACTCCTCCCGCAGCGAGCTGGCCAGCGCAAAGCGCGAGCTTGAGGACGCCCGCGCCGAACTCGCGGACGGCGAACAGGAGCTGGCCGACGCCGAACAGGAGATAGCTGACGGCGAGGCCGAACTGGAGGAGGCCAAGGCCAAGCTGGCCGACGGCGAGGCCGAATTTGCCGACGCGCAGGACGAGGCCGACGAGCTTCAGCAGCGCGGCTGGATCATCTCAGGCCGCAACGAGGTCGGCGATGTACGCGGCGTAGAGACTATAGTCAAGGCCATTTTCGGCCTCAGCTACGCCATGTCCGCCGTCTTCCTCATAGTCTCCGTGCTGGTCTGCTTTGCCGCCATAACCAGGGTCATACGCGAGCAGCGCGTGCTCATCGGCGCGCAGAAGGCCCTCGGCTTTACTGCCGGCGAGCTTTTCAAGCATTACACCATGTATAACCTCGTCTGCGCCATCCTCGGCGTACTGGTGGGTTGGCTTTTGAGCGTCGTCATAGTCGAATTCATGTCGCTGCACATCTTTATGCCTAAGTTCACCTTCCAGGACACCCCCATCGTATTCGTCTGGAGCACGGCAATAATCTCCGGCGTCATCTGCATCGCCGTTTTTCTGGCGGCTACCTTCTTCACCTGCTCCAGGCTCGTAAAGGAACCCGCCACCGAGCTGCTGCGCGGCGAGGTGCCGTCAAAGGGCGGGCGGATGTTCTTCGACGGCTGGGGCGTCTATAAGAAGCTCAGCCTCTATTCCCGCTCGATCGTGAAAAACGTCTTTAACGACAAGGGCCGCATGCTCACCACGGTAATGGGCATCATGGGCTGCACGGCGCTGCTCGTCGCCTGCTTCTCCATCAAGCTCGGCATCAAGAACGCCTCCGTCGAGCAGTTCGGCACCTATTCCCTCTACGACTACCGGCTCTCCGTAGACACCGAGGCGGGCTCTGCGGACGATTTCGCCGCGCTGCTGGATGAAAACGGCGTGGAGAACCTGCTCATTCAGGACAAACTGAAAAACTTCCGAGGAGAGGGCCAGGACTGGAACAACGCCCACGTGCTCGCAGTTTCCGACGCCGAGGCGTTCAGGAGCTTCATGTACCTCAAAAACATCGATGGCGGCGAGGAGCTTACCGTGCCCGAGGAGGGCGTGCTCATATCCCGCAAGGCCTCTGAAGAGCTGGGCCTGAAGCCCGGCGACTATCTCGGCATCATGGACGAGAACGGCAGCGAGCACGGCTTTGAGGTCGCCGCCGTAGTCGAGAGCTATCTGCCCTACCACACAGTCATAATGAGCAGCAGCTGCTATGAGTCGGTCATGGGCGAAGCGCCGGACGAAAGTGTGTTCCTGATAAAGGGCAAAGTGGACTCCGTCAGGACCGCGGCCCAGGGCATGGCGGGCTTCATCGAGCTTGCAGACAACAGCCGTTTTGTCCGCAGCGGCAGCGAGCTTGACCTCGCCATCTACGTCTGCGTCGGGCTTGCCGCGGCGCTCTCCGTGCTGGTGCTGCTCAACCAGATAACCATGCACATCGACCACAAGGCCAGGGAGCTGGCGGTCATGCGCGTGAACGGCTACACTCTGGCTCAGACCAGGGCATACGTCTCGCGCGACAATGTTGTGCTGACTGTCCTGGCCCTGCTCCTGGGCTGTCTGGCGGGCATAGGCCTTGCCTACATCGACATCTGCATGGTCGAAGCGGGGGCCGAGCACTATGTGCGCAGTCCGAACCTGCTTGCCTGCCTCGAATCCTGCGCCATCGTCGGTGTCTTCGCAGTCATCGTAAACATCATCGCCCTGCGCCGCATCGCGCATCTGAACCTCACAAACGTAAGCTCGAACTGAGGGGACCTTTATGGAGAACGACATCCGCGTAAAACTCATGGGCGTGCGCGGCACCATGCCTGTACACGGCCCCGACTGCCGCGTTTTCGGCGGCGCTACCAGCTGCGTATTCGTCAGCATGGGCGGGCAGGCCATCATTCTGGACGCGGGGACAGGGCTTTCCGGGCCGGGCTTCGACAGCTTTTTCGGCGCCGAGCACTTCACGCTGCTGCTCACGCACTCGCACGTGGACCACATCATGGGCTTTCCGCCCTTCCCCGCCCTCTTTGACGGGCGGCGCTCGGGTGAGGTCTATCTGAAGACCCGCGTGGGCCTGGACGCGCGCGCGCAGCTCGAAAAACTGATGGCCCCTCCGCTCTGGCCCATTAAGACCTCCGCCGTCAAGGCGGACGTTGCCTTCCGCGACGTGCCGGAGAGCTTCTCGCTGGGCGACGTGCGGGTGGACACGATGGAGATTGGGCATCCCGGCGGCTGCACGGCTTACAGGCTGAGTTTCGGCGGGCGCTCGCTGGTTTATGCCACGGACTATGAGCCGGAGTGCGACGCGCCTGAGCGTTTTCTGAATTTCGCCCGCGGCTGCTCGCTGCTGCTGCTCGACGCGCAGTACACGCCCGCGGAATACGCGAACACCATGGGCTTTGGCCACTCTACGACCGAGCGCAGCCTCAGGATCGCCCGAGGCTGCGCCGCCAAAACTACGCTGCTGGTCCACCACGACCCGAAACGGACGGACGCGCAGCTGCTGTCCCTTGAAGCGGAGCTCGGGACCGCCCAGGACATACGTTTCGGGCGCGAGGGTGAGGAGGTTATATTTTAATGAACAAGAAAGCAGCCATTCCGATAGGCATCAAAATCGAGGCAATGCTGGCGCTCATGCTGGCTTTCGCACTCATGGTCTGCCTCTGGGCCCCTGTGCTCGCGGAGCAGAGCGCCGAGGCCAAGGACATGCGCCTTGAAGCTACGGAGGGTACCGTTACGCTCAAAAACAGCAGCGGCAAGAGCCTATCTGTCCGCGAGGGCATGAAGCTCTACAGCGGCTACACCCTCAAGACCTCCGCGAAGAGCTATGCCTATGTGACGCTGGACAGTTCCAAGGTCGTGAAGCTCGACGCGAACAGCGAGGTCGAGGTGCGCAAGGACGGCACCAAGCTCGAACTACTGGTCAGCGCGGGCGAGCTTTTCTTCAACGTCACGAGTCCGCTCGCAGACGATGAGACAATGAACATACGCACCTCCACGATGGTTACCGGCATACGCGGCACCTCGGGCTATGTCTCGTCGGGCGCTGACGGCGTCTCCTCCATCAGCGTGCTGGATGGCAGTGTCACCGCCATTGTCATCGGCGGTACGGCCTCGGCGCAGGTCTCCGCGGGCACGAGTGGCAGCGTCGTCGGCGGCGTGAACGCCATCGCGCCCGGCACGCTCACTGAGAGCGGCATCCCCGGCTTCGTGGCGGTCGAGATAGCAAATGACGAAAGCCTCCAGCAGCGCATCGAGGCGGACACTGGGATGGACGTCAGCGAGATCGTCTCCGGCGCGGACGCCAAGCTCGCTTCAGACGAGCAGCAGGCCGCTCAGGGCGAGACCGGCGACGGCACGGGCAGCGTTATCCCAATGCCCGACAACGGCGGCTACGTGCCCACCATCCCGACCTACGCCCCCATCCCCAGCGTCGCGCCGACGGTTATCCCGACGGCGGACCCGACTGACGAGCCGACGACGGAGCCGACGGATGAGCCGACGGAGGAGCCCACGGAGGAACCTACGGAGGAGCCGACTGAGGAGCCGACTGAGGAGCCGACGCCTGACCCCAGCCCGACTGCAAGCACATCGCCGGGTACCATAAGTGAAGACACGCGGATGACGGCTGATGAATTTAATTCTTTCTTGAGCGGTGGAAGCACCATTACGATCGAGCAGGGCATGACCCTGACTATTTCAAGTGACCTGACACTCAACATCGCAGACTTTATGATAGACGGCGGCGGCACGCTGGCGACCTCGGACGGCGCCACCGTTACCTTTGCCAGAACAGCTTACATATACGGCGACATTACTTTCAACGGCAGTTTTGTCATAAACAGCGGCGTAACGCTCAGCATTTACAGCGGAAAATCGCTCACGAACAACGGTACTATTACGAATAATGGCAGCATTAAAGGTACCGTCACGAACAACGGCATCATTAATGGCAATCAGCCTACTACGTAATAATTGAGGTACGCGATGCTCAAAAAACGCTTTACAAAGGCGCTGGTCGCGGTGGGGTGCGCGGCGGTGTTTGCGCTGGCGGCGCTGCTGGGGGTGTTTTATCACCCGGACCAGATGCTGGCCGACGGGCTGTACCAGTCGCCCAAGGCGCTGGACGGCAACATCTTCGTCGTCGGCATAGACGACAGGGCCATAGACGACATCGGCCCCTATCAGACCTGGGGCCGGGATGTCATCGCCATGGCCATCGAGGCCCTGAACGCCGACCCCGAAAACCGCCCCGCCGCCATCGGCATCGACGTGCTCTACATAGGCGACACCGACCCCGAGCTCGACGCCTGGCTTGCAGAGGCCGCCGGGGAGTGCGGCAACGTCGTCGTTGCCTCCGTCGCCAACTTCGGCACTGAGCTCGTAACAGAGGATACGGGCAACTTCTACCTGGAGGACTACTCCATCCTCTCCTACGAGGAGCCTTACGAGGCCCTGCGCGCCGTCACCAGTCAGGGCCACATAAACGCCATGTACGACGAGGACGGCATACTCCGCCACGGCATCCTCCAGATAGACCTGCCCGACGGGCGCAGCATCCCCTCCTTCGCCTACGCGCTCTACCAGAAATACGCCGAGGCCAACGGCCTGCCATCGGAGCTCGACATCCCCACCGACGCGCTGCACCGCTTCTACGTCGATTTCTCCGCCCTGCCAGGCGGCTATTACGACGGCATTTCCGTCTCCGACCTGCTGGCGGGCGAATTCCCCGCCGAGCTCTTCAAGGACGCCGTCGTGCTCATAGGCCCCTACGCCGCGGGTCTCTCCGACTACGTTACCACGGCCATCGACCGTGCCTCGCTGATGTACGGCGTGGAGTACCAGGCCAACGTAATAAACCAGTTCATAAACGGCAGCTTCAAAGCCGAGGTCTCGGATCAGCTTCAGGCGGCGCTGCTCTTCGTGCTCACCGCAGCCTGCCTGTACTTTTTCATCGGGCGTAAGCTGCTGTGGTCATTCCTCGTCTGGCTCGCGGCAGCGGGCGGGAGCGTGCTGCTCTGTCAGGTGCTCTACTCGCGCGGCTGGGTGCTGCACCCGCTCTGGTTTTCGCTGACCGTCACAGTCTTCTTCGTCGGCGCGGTCGCATACAACTACGTGCTGGCGGCGGTGGAAAAGCGGAAGATCTCGAACACCTTCAAGCGCTACGTCGCGCCTGAGATCGTGGGCGAACTGCTGCGCGAGGGCACGGACTCTCTCGGCCTAGGCGGAAAACTCTGCGACATCGCCGTCCTCTTCGTGGACATACGCGGCTTCACGACGATGAGCGAGATACTCACGCCGCAGGAGGTCGTCTCCATCCTCAACCGCTACCTCAGCCTCACCACCGACTGCATCATGAAAAACCACGGCACGCTCGACAAATTTGTCGGCGACTGCACCATGGCCATCTGGAACGCGCCCATAGAGCAGGAGGACTACGTCATGAACGCCTGCAAGGCTGCCGTGGACATGGTCGAGGGCTCCAAGGCGCTCTCGCAGGAACTGCTTGAGAAATTCGGCCGCACCGTCTCCTTCGGCATCGGCGTCCACTGCGGCAGCGCCGTTGTCGGCAACATCGGCGCGGAGATGCGAATGGACTTCACCGCCATCGGCGACACCGTCAACACCAGCGCCCGCCTTGAGGCCAACGCCCCCGCCGGGAAAATCTACATCAGCCGAGAGGTCGTGGACCGCCTCGGCAGCAGGATCCTCACCACCTCCCTCGGCGACGGTATCAGCCTCAAAGGCAAAAGCAACAAGTTTGAGATCTTCCTCCTCGACGGCATTGCCGAAGGCTAAAGCATTGGAGTGTGACACTATGAAAAAATTGCTTTCCATCCTGCTCGCGGCGGCGCTCGTCTGCTCGCTTTCAGCCGCGGCGCTGGCGGACTTCGGCAGCGAAGCCGGCAGCATCGCCGCCTCCGGCTTTGCCGAGCTGGACGGCGCGCTCTACGTAGCGGACAGCTATGCCGGCGCGGTCTGGCGCATCTCCGGCAGCTCCCTTAAGCTCGTCGCCGGCGGTTCAGGTAGTGGCTACGCGGACGGCGACGCCGGTGACGCCGTCTTCTCCGAGCCCTGGGCCCTCGCCCCCTACCGGGACGGCCTGCTCATCAGCGACAGCGGCAACGGCGCTCTGCGCTACCTCGACCTCAATGCCGGCAAGGTCTGCACCGCGCTCGACGGCCTTGAACTGCCCACCGGCCTCGCCTCCGACGGCGTCAAGGTCTACGTTGCCGACACCGGAGCGGACACCATCTGGACCCTTGACAAGAATGGCGGCGCGGCAAAGCTCATAACCGCCGGCCTTAGCGAGCCGACGGGCCTCTGCTGGCAGGATGGCGTGCTCTACATCGCGGACACCGGCAGCCATCGAATCCTCGCCTACAAGGACGGCAGGCTCAGCACCGTCGCCGGGGCTGCTCTCTCTGGCGATGCGGCCATCGAGGGTGGCTTCCTCGACGGGGCCGCCGACGAGGCGCAGTTTGCCAGCCCCCAGGGCATAGCCATCTCCGAGGACGGCAGGATCTACGTCGCGGACACCGGCAACGGCGCCGTCCGGCTGATTGAGGACGGCTACGTCACCACCTTAGCGGAAAACGAGGGCGGCGGCAGCGCTCTGGTCTCGCCCCGCGGCCTCGCCATCGTGAGCGGGGCGCTGTATGTGGGCGACGTCTTCTCCCGCAGCGTGCTCAGGCTAGACGCGGACGCTGTCGGCAGCGCCTTCGACGACGTGGACGCCGACGCCTGGTACGCCGGGGCGGTGCGCTTTGTCTCCGCGAACAGCCTCTTTGACGGCACCGCTGCGGGCCTCTTCTCCCCTGACGCGGACATGACCCGCGCGATGGTCATGACTGTCCTCGCCCGCCTGGACGGCGCGGACACCTCCGGCACGCCCTGGTACGCCGCCGGGCAAAGTTGGGCCGTCGAAAACGGCGTCTCCGACGGCAGCAGCCTTGAAAGCGCAGTCACCCGCGAACAGCTGGCCGCGATGCTCTACCGCTATGCCGATGGCTGGGCGAGCGGCACGGCGGAGCTGGATGGCTTCGAGGACGCGGCTTCCATCAGCCCCTGGGCAGCCGAGGCCATGGCCTGGGCCGTCGGGAACGGCATAATTGACGGCGTGTCCGAGGGCGTCCTCGCCCCGCAGGACACCGCCACGCGCGCGCAGGTCGCCGCGATGCTCCAACGCTTCGTCGAAGCGGGCTGACTTGATATGCATGAGCCGCCCGGAATTTTCCGGGCGGCTTCCTCTTGACAAAGTATCTCTACAATTGTAGAATATACTTAAGTTCTACAATTGTAGAGGAGCTGATATCATGGACAGGACACGCAGGCTGCCGGACGCGGAGCTGACGGTGATGCAGGCCGTCTGGGACTGCGGCGCGCCCGCCACGCGCGCGGAGATCGAGGCGCGGCTGCCGCCGGAGCGGCACATGGCGGCGACGACGCTGCTGACCCTGCTCTCGCGCCTGGCGGAGCGCGGCTTTGTGCGCGCGGACAAGGCCGGGCGCGGCGCGCTCTACACCGCGCTCGTGAGCCGGAAGGAATATCTAGCCGGGCAGAGCCGGAGCTTCCTTGACAAGCTCTGCGGCGGGAGCCTATCCGTTTTTGCCGCCGCGCTCTGCGACAGCGGGCTCAGCCGCGAGGAGCTTGACGAGTTGCGCGCCCTGCTTGAGAGGAACGAGCTATGACGGGCTGGTTTTTTACGCGCATAGCGCTCGCGGCGCTCTTCGGCGTGGTCGTTGGCGCGGCTATTGCTGTGCGTATGGAGCGCAACGGCAAGGAAAGGAACGGCGGACGGAGCAGGGTATACTGGGCCTATTCCTACGCGGGATGCATCCCGCTCTTTATTCTGGCCGTCTGGCTGCTGAACTGGGCTTTTTACGGCGCTGACCAGGCGATGGATGTACTTTTGGCGCTGTGCTTCAACACCTTTCTGCTGCTCTTCGTCTATTACGCCATCCTCTCGCTGCTCATGCCCTGGCTGAGGGAGCGCATCAGCGGCTGGGCCTGCGTCTCGCTCTGGCTGCTGCCGAATGTGCTGTACATCATCCAGATCCAGAGATTTGCTGCCGGTATGCCGCTGTTTGTCATCGTGACTTCCGGCGATTGGGCGTTTACGCTGCTCAGCATATGGCTCGCGGGCTGCTGTCTCCTGCTGCTCTACAAGATAGCCGAGCACCTTGTCTTCCGCCGCCGCATACTGCGCGGGGCTGTTGAGGCGGAGCCGGAGGCCCAGGCGCTGTTCATCGAGGAGCTGGAGCTGGCACAATTCCGGGGACGCAGGCCGCTGCTCCTGCGCTCCGGGGCCGTGGCGACGCCGCTGAGCATAGGCATGTTCCGGAGCACGCTGAGGATAGTCCTGCCGGAGCGGGCGTATTCCGAGGATGAGCTGAGGCTCGTCCTGCGGCACGAGATAGTCCACATCTGCCACGACGACGCGAGCGCGAAGTTCAGCCTCGTCAGCGTCGTAGCCATGTGCTGGTTCAACCCCCTCGTCTGGCTCGCCATGAGCCGAAGTGCGGAGGATCTGGAGCTCAGCTGCGACGAGGCCGTGCTCTTCGGCGCGCCCAAGGACGAGCGGCGGCGCTATGCCGACCTGCTGCTCAGCACGGCGGGCGACGCGCGCGGGTTTACGACCTGCCTTTCGGCCACGGGGCGCTCGCTGAGATACAGGCTCAAAAACGTCATGCAGCCGCCCATGAAGGCTGGCGGCGCGCTGGCGATAGGGCTGGCGGTGTTTTTCATGCTGTTGTGCTTCGGGCAGGTGGCCCTCGCCTACGGCGGCGGCGTGGGGCGCGACGTCATTTTCAACGCGCACGAGCTCTCGGAGTACAGTCTCCAGGACGAGCCCGGCGCCGACGAGGAGGCTCTTATCGAATATCTCGCCTCGCTGGAGCTGCGCGAGCTCACCGGGAGCTACGACTTCGACACTTTCGACGCGCGGCATCGGGGTTTCCGCTTTGAGGGACCGCAGGGCGAAGTCTACGTCGGGCTCTATGACAACGCGGTGGAGGTGCTGATATACAGCGAGGACCGGCGGCTGCATACGTATTACGTGCCGGGCGGCGTGGATTGGGAGCTTGTCACGGCGGCGGTGGGCGCGTGAGGTTGGAGGAACTCGCCGTTTTGTTTTGTGTAACTTTACGTTGGTGCTGCAGTTCCACCCCATTTCTTTGGTCTTGCCCAAAGAAACGGGGTGGAGCCCCAAAG
>HHCFR02800__coassemble_1830_pt1 | contig 16518 bp, 15 predicted proteins | sample HHCFR02800__metabat2_high_PE_019 | metagenome-assembled genome bin HHCFR02800 | reverse complement strand
GGGCTCCACCCCGTTTCTTTGGGCAAGACCAAAGAAATGGGGTGGATAAGCAGCACCAACCTAAAGTCCAGCAGGACAAAACGGCGAGTTCCTCCCACCCCACCCCCCGGCCCCGCCGCTCAGACCCCCGGCAGAAGCTGACGAAGGATTTGGCGTTTGCCGGGATAACAGCCGTGGAAAGCGGGGGAGACCGTACGCACGCAGACTTTCAGCTCCAGGCGCAGGCAGAGGCCGCGGGCCGCGCGCTCTATGTCGGCGGCGGGGACGCTGCCTGCGGCGTCAATGCGCAGAACTCCGCCGTCCAGGCGCGCGGAGTAGTCTATGAGCCCCGGCAGGGCGAACAGGGCGCTGTCCAGCTCCACAATGTCCGGCTGTTCAGGCATGCGGCGCACAGCAGCCAGCCGCCGCGTCACGCCGCCGCAGGGGCATTGCCCGGGCAGAAAGCGGGTATAGTCGCCCGTCCGGTAGCGGATCAGCGGCATGGCCTGCATGTCCAGCGTCGTTATGACGAGCTCGCCCCACTCCCCGTCCGGCAGGGCTTCCCCGCCGGGTGAGACTATCTCGGCGAGGATGTGGTTTTCCCTCAGGTGCATCCCCTCGTGCGCGGGGCAGGTCACGGCCCCGCCCAGGCACATCTCCCGCGAGCCGTAGTGCGGGAAGAGCCGCGAGCCAAGCTCCCGCTCCAGCTCACTCATGACTCCCTCGGGGCAGGCGTCGCCCGAGACCAGCGCGCGCCGCAGGCTGCCCCGCCCGCCCATCCAGCGGAGGAGGCCCAGCAGCGGCACGGGCATGCCTATGCAGCTCTCCGGCCGCTCGCGCGAGAGCAGTTCCGCCTGCTCGCCCAGCGTGCGGCCCAGGCCCAGGCGCAGGGGGCGCGCGCCAAGGCGCTCCACCGCGCGGCAGATGAGCTCACCCAGGCCGTCCGGCCCGGAAAAGGGCATCGCCACGGCCACCGCCTCGCCCGGCGCGGCCATCTCGCCTATGCCCGCAGCGAAAAAACCGACGGTGTGCTCCAGATCCCGCGCGGTGTAGAAAATGCGCTTCGACGGCCCCGTCGTCCCGCTCGTCGCGCCGGAAATGATGCGGCTCACCTCCGCCTGGGAGCCCAGCAGCAGACCCGGCGCGTTTTGAGAGAGCTGCTCCGGCGTCGTGAAGGGCAGGGAGCGCAGCTCGTCCAGGCTCCCCAGCCGCTCCGGCAGGCCGCGGTAGAAGCCGCCGCGCGCGGCCTCCCGAGCCAGCAGCGCGTTGAGACGCCGGAGCTGCAGCCCGCCAAGCGTCTCCCTGTCGAGGGCGCCGAGGTCCTCGACCTCGCATATCCAGTCCTCCAGCCTCGTCCTTCTCATCTCCTGTAGAGCGCCCTCCCGTCGCGCGCCGTGAGGTTGTAAGCGCAGAAGGGCACCATGCCCCTGCATGCGTCCGCCTCGCTGATGTGGCAGCGGCGGAGCCTGTCCAGCTCCAGGCTGTCCGCGTCCATGAAGGCCATGCCCGAGACGGTGAAGGTGTTCTCCACGGCCTCGCGCATGAAGCGGTCGAAGCCGTCCTCATCCTCGCGCGGCTCCGAGCCGAAGCCCCAGCGCCCGGCGACGAAGTCCCGGGCCTCCCCGGCCCGGCAGCAGGCCCCCTCCCGCCTCGGCAGGGCCTTGAGCCCGCCGCCGGGCAGCCGGCGGTAGCTGGCGTGGAAGCTGCACCAGGGGCTCTCGGCCCCGCCGCCGCCGAAGTCGGCCCGGCGCAGCAGCCCGCCCGTCTGGGCCTCGATCTCCCGCAGGACGCGGGGGATGGTCAGCCTGCGCGCCGGCTCGGGCAGCGCGCAGCGGCCGAAATAGCTCACCGGCTGGAAATGCACGCCGCGCAGGGCCTTGCCGCGCGCGAGCGCAAAGCGCAGGATGCCGCCTATCTCGTCCTCGTTCACGCCCGGCGCGAGAGTCGGCACGAGCACGACGGGCAGGCCCGCCGCCGCGCAGTTGTCTATAGCGCGCAGCTTCTCCGCCGAAATATCCCGGCCCCGGAGCGCCTCATAGCTCGCCGGGCGCAGGCCGTCGAACTGCAAAAAGACGCAGGAGACCCCGGCCTCGCGCAGCGCCGCCGCGTAATCCGGCTCCGAGGCGAGGCGCAGGCCGTTGGTGTTCAGCTGGAAGAAGGAAAAGCCCCGCTCCCGGCCGAGGCGCACTATCTCGGGCAGGTCGTCCCTCATGGTCGGCTCCCCGCCCGAGAGCTGGATATTGTACGGTCCGCCGCGCTCCATGAGCATGTCGTAGAGCGCCGCGACCTCGTCTATCGTCAGGTCGCCCTCGCCGCCCGCGGAGGCGAAGCAGACCGGGCAGCGCAGGTCGCAGCGGTGCGTCAGCTCCAGCAGGACGCAGCAGCCCGCGCTCTCGTGGTTCCCGCACAGGCCGCAGGAGCGGGGGCAGTCATCCTCAGGCTCGGGAGAGGCGGCCGCGCCGCCCCAGGCGAGGTATTCGTCCGCGCCGCCCTCCCAGATGAGCGTGTCAAAAAAGCCGTGCTCCGGGCAGGTCTTGATGAGGTGGACAAACCCGTCCCCGGCCACGGCCTTCTCGGCGTCTATCGTCCCAAGGCATACGGGGCAGACGCTCCTTGTTTTGGCAAAGACCTCGTACATCAGGCGAGGCCGCGCTCCGAGAGCAGCTCGGCGCATTTGGCGTAGCTGTCCATGACGATGCCGGGGCAGGTCTTGAACATGTTCCGCCTGTCGCCCTCGAGGATGCAGTCGCAGTCCTCGCCGCCGTACTGCGCCGTGCGCTCGCGGAACCAGGCGTGGAACTGGCCGATGAGCTCTATTTTCTCTTCGGCGGGCAGCTCTCGGCCTAGCAGGCTCAGGAAGCAGACCCCGCCGCTCAGCACGCCGCAGGGCCCGCCCGACCAGGCGAAGCCGCCGCAGAGCCCGCGCACGGCCTGCACCAGCTCCGGATTCTCTTTGCCTTCGGCGTCGAGGGCGAGCTGAACCATGATCTGGGCGCAGTACAGCCCCTGCCTTGAAAGCTCCATTATCCTGTCGAATGCATCCATATTTTCTCCTCCGTTTCAGAAGTTGAAAGCCGGGCAGCTCTTGTATTCTCCCGGCAGCGGGGCGCCGAAGTCTATGCTCAGGGCCTCCACAAAGCGCGCTGGCGTATCGGGAAAGCGCTGCGCGAGATATTCTATGAAAGCCGTCTCGTCAAAGCAGTATCCCTGCTCCGTGCGGTATTTCTCCGCACTTGGGTCGTTTTCAAGCCAGCCGTAGAAGGGCCCGGAGGCGAGCTCCTCCAAATTATCCGCGGCCTCGTCGGGCACCAGATAGACGGAGCGCTCCCCGTCTGCGCTCAGAACGACGTTTTTCAAGCTGTATTCCCCTTCCTCAGCACCGCGTGGAGATAGCGGCAGTTTTTGGCCCCCTCCGGCGGGTACTCTGCCTCGCCGCGCCAGAGGGCGGAGATGTAATACCGCTTCCATTCGTCCGTGGCGTCCTCGACCGCCCCCACCCGGAATCCGGCCCGCTCCGCCGCCCGGCGGAGCCAAGGCTCGCCCCCGGGGCAGACGTCGGAAAAGAGCAGCGCGCCGCCGGGGCGCAGCAGCCGCGCGGCCTCGAGGAGCGCCCGCTCCGGCGCGCCGCTGAGGAAAAACGCGCACTCACACAGCGCCGCGTCGAAACTCCCCGGCGGAAAGGGCGGGGCGAGGACATCGCCGCGCTCCACGCCCTCGCCGGGCGCGAGGTCTATGCCCAGGGCCTCAAAGCCCAGCGAGCGCAGGAGCCTCACGCTGCCGCCCGCACCCGCGCCGAGGTCTATTAAGCGGCAGGGCGGTGTAATGCCCGCCATTTCCACAAGCCGCAGCGCCGCGGCCTCACCGCCGGGGTGCCGCGCCGTCATTTGTCCTCCAGCACCTTCTCCACCGAGAGCACCTTGCCCATGGCCAGCTCCTCCGGCACGAAGACAAAGCCGCACTTCGGGCAGACCGGCAGCTCCACGGGGAAAGCGTTGTCGAGGTATCCGAACACCGCGTCGCCCTTCACGAGCGGCACGCCGCATTTTAGGCAGCGGTAGCGCCCGCCGGGGTCCACGACGTAATAGCTCTTCTCCTCCGCCATGGCCCTACCTCGTCTCGACGGTCATCCTGTGGCTGTAGGCGCTGTGGATGACGTAGCCCTCGGCGTCCTCCGTGAACTTCACCCAGAAGGTGACGTTGCCGAGGCGGTAGCGCGAGATGCGCAGGCCGGTGTCCGCCTCGTAGATGGCCTCGCCGCCCTCGCGGTAGGCCTGCATGACGGTCTCGATGTCGCTCTCCAGCACCATGCGCTGCTCCATCTGCTCCTTCACCTCGGGGGTGTACTCGATTTTGTAGCCTCTCGGGGCCATGTGTGTGTCCTCCTTCCAGATATCGCGCAGCAGCCGCTGCTTCAGGCTCAGGCGGTTTTTGCGCTTTTCGGAAATGCCCGGCGGGGAGCCCGCGGGCGCCGAATAGATGAGCTCCAATATGTGCGCGCTCTCCGCGCCCCCGCGCGCGTAGCGGTCCCGGCAGCCCATGCAGTAGGAAAGCTGCACGCCCTCGCAGCCGTCGAGCGCGGCCCTGGTGTAGTCCTCGGCGACCTCTGGCTTTGCGAAGGCCGCGAGCCCGCCCCAGCCGCAGCAGTCGGAGCGGTCCAGCGTGTGGCCCGGCTCCGTTATCTTGCAGCCGAGGCGCTCCGCCAGCTCGCGCACGGCCTTCTGCGTGTGCGCGTCGCCTCTCGCGCCGCAGGCGTCGTGCAGCGTGACCTCGCCGCAGGATACCGGCGCGCCCTCGGGCAGGCCGAGCTCCAGCAGCAGGTCCCAGATGCCCGTACACTCGCCCAGGCCCGCCTCGCGCAGGGTTTTCTGGCAGGTGGGGCAGGCGGCGATGATCCTGGGGTTTCCGAGCTTTTCGAGCTCCGCGCGCAGCTGGGCGCAGGTCTCCCCGAAGAGCTCCTCACGCCCGGCCCAGTGGGAGATGACGCCGCAGCAGCCGAGCAGGATGCCCACGCCGCCGGGAAGCCGCGCGCGCAGGTCCTCATAGGCCCGGTACGCCGCCTCGGGCGCTATGGCCCCGGCCTGGCAGCCGGGGAAAAAGACGTAGGCGCATTTTTCATATCCCGGCTCCGGGCGGCAGAGAAAGGCCTCGGTATTCGAGAAGAGCTGGTCGTAGAGCGCGAACTCGTGGACGGCGAGGCTCATCTTCCCCGTGGCGACCATGTTCCGGCGGGCGGAGAGGCAGATCTCGGCCATGTCGTAGCCGTTCGGGCAGTTCACCGTACACTGGCCGCAGAGGGCGCAGGAGTTTATGGCCCCGTTCATCATGTGGTCGCCCATGATGATGCCGACGTTGTTGTATATTTCTCGCGTCATGATGCGCGGGAACTTGCCGTAGTGCCGGAGCCAGGCGCAGCCCTTGATACATTCCTCGCAGCGGCACTGGATGCAGCGCGCAGCCTCGGCGGCGGCCTGCTCGGGCGAGTAGCCCCCGCCCTCCGGGACGGAGGGGCCGGGTACAGCCTCGGATAGGTCGGTGTAGAGGCGGCTCTCGACGGGGCCTTCCTCGCCCCGGGCGTTGTCCGGGCTCATGCCCTGGGCCAGCCTGTCTGCGGAAACGCCGGCCCGCCGCGCGTCATAGAAGGCGCGGATGACGCCCTCCGCCCCGCGCCCCTGAGCCAGGACGCCGCCCTCGCAGCAGAGCGTGAGGCCGTCCGGCTCCCCGAGGCCGAGCGCCCCGTGTACCGCGCGCGAGACGCAGACGATGTCCGCGCCGCAGCCGCGCACGAGCTCCGGCGTCAGCTGCGCGCCGAAGACGAGCCCGAGGTCCATGCCGTCGAGGCGCTTTGCCTCCGCCGCCCTGCCCTCAGTGGAGAGGAAGGGCGCGCAGGTTTCGATGAGCTCCTCCGCCGAGCGCTCCGCGACGTAAAACTTCGTCGGGTAGCTCTTTCCCGCGAGCTCGCCAGCTACGACGAGGGTGAAGAGCTCCGCGCCGAAGACGGCGGCGGTCTTTTTCTTCTTGAATTTCAAAAGGCCCTTGCCGGTCCTCGCCGCGCCGTGGCGCATGGCGGCGCGCTCTATGGCGGGGATGTCCACGGCCTGCCCGCCCGGGACCTCGCTGAGGCGGCAGGCGGCCCGGCAGGGTGCCTCGCAGCCCGCGGCGAGGATGGCGGGGAAAGGCGTCGCCCGCTCAAGCATGGCCCGGGCCTTGCCGAGCTCGCCCTGCGCGGCGTGGGCTAAAAGCTCCCGCGCGTCCAGGCGCAGGGGGCAGGCCGCGGCGCAGAAGGCGGGCTGCTCGTGTACGCAGAGCGCCTCGCGCGCGGCGAGCTCCTCCTTCGTGTAGAGCTGCTTTGTGCGGTATACGCGGGTGGAACGTTCTGTAAAGTCCATATGTCAGCTCCTTTGCCGGGCGCGCAGGCGCGCCGGACGCTCAGTCCATTTCCGTGAGGGTGTAGGGGCAGCCCTCCGCGGGGTCAATGCCGCCCATTTGCAGCAGCAGGCGGCGGACCTCGCCGTTTTCGTCCTCAAAGCTGATGAAGTAGGCGCTGAGCTCCCCGTCGAAGGGCAGCTCGATGACGAGAGGCTTGTTCTCCGGACCCATGGTATAGAGCAGCCCGCCGAGGGCATAGCCCTCGCCGCCCTGCTCCGCCGCGTAGAAGGAGATGTCCCTCGCGCGGTCCTCCTTCACCTCCAGCAGCAGCACGCTGCCCTCGCCGGCGCTGAAGGAGTAGTAGTCGGAGTACGGCTCCGGGTAGATGTCATAGGGCTCCAGCGCCGCGGCACAGGCGTCGCGCAGGCTGAACCACTCGGTCTCGCAGCTGAAGGCGGAATACGGCGTCTCGGGTATGACGATGCCGGCCGCGGAGCGCAGGGCCTTCGCCGCCTCGGCGGCGGTTATCGCCTCGTCCGGGCGGAGCTTGCCGTCCCGCATCATCAGCCAGCCGTCCTTCCAGGCCCGGTCGAGCTCGGCCCTCTCCCACCAGACGCGCTCGCCGAGGTCGTCGGCGGGCACGGGCTCGCCGTAGGCGGTGGGGTAGCGGTCGACCTGGTCGCGCACGAAGAGGGCGCACTGGAGCAGGTGGATAAAATCCGCGCGGGTCACGCCCTCGTCGGGGCGGAAGAGGTCCCCGTCGGAGATGGGCTCGTTATCCTCGTCGTAACGGGCGAACATGCCGTAGCTGTCGAGATATGCGGCGGCCCGGGCGGCCTCGCTGCCGGGCTCAAGGTCGGTAAAGCGCAGGGGGTAGTCCGCAGCCTTGTTGTCGGCGGTGAGCGCGCCGAAGATGAGCACTGCGGCCTCAACGCGGGTGAGCGTCTCGTCCCCGCGCGCGGCGAGGGCCTCGGACGCGGCGCGCATGGCCTCGTCCGTCAGCTCGGGCAGGGCGTCGGGCTCGTCCACCAGCAGGTTTTCGCGCAGGTCCTCGGGGTCGCCGACGGCGGTGGCGGCCGCCTGGCCCTCCTGCGGCTCCATGGGCAGCTCGGTGCCGCCTATGCCGCCCTGGAATACGTAGATGTACTCCGCGCTCGCCGCGACCACGCTGTGCCAGGAGTGGTAACTCTCGTTGTAAAAGCGCCCGGGGTTGAAGAAGTCCCGGCGCGGCGCGGCGATGATGCCGGAGCTGAAGGCGGTATACCGCCCGTCCTCGCCGTAGATGTAGTAGAAGGAGCAGGACTCGTCCTCGGACACGAAGTGCGGTATGCCCATGCAGATGCCGAGGTAGGGCGCGGCCTCGTCCGGGACGGGCAGGGAGAAGCCCAGCTCGTCGCAGCGGAAGGTGTAGCCCTCCTCCGCAGGGCCGAGGATGAACTCCGGCTCTTCGGGTATGCTCTCGTCGCGCTCCGGCGTGGGCGTGGGCGTGGCGAGGTCGCCCGGCGAGGCGTTATCGGCGCTCTCCGCCGGCGTGGGTACGGGCGTGGGCGCAGGCTCCGGCGCGCCGCAGCCCGCGAACAGGCCGAGCGCGAGCGCGGCGCAGAGCAGGGCTGCGAGCATCTTTTTCATGGCTTCTCCTTTCTGCCGGCCTCAGTCCACGGAGGCCCAAAATTCTATCTTGTAGACCCTGTCGTCCTCATTGAAGATGAAGCGCGTTATCGTCCAGCCGTCGCTGACCGAGACATCCGGCCCGCCGCGGCTGGCGTCATGTGCGTCCCAATAGCCGAGGAGGCCGAAGTCGCTGCCGTAGAGAAAGCCGTACTGCTCCGGCTCGGCCGTCTCGATGGCGGGGCCGTCCGGAAAGCGCGAGAACACCTCGTCCAGGCTGCTGCCTATGCCGAGGCCGCGCAGGGCGAAGGGGAAGTCGGGCGTCTCGGAGGTGAAGCCGTCCAAAATGAGCGTGTCGCCCCAGTACTCATAGGTCACGACAGCGCCGAGGTATTCATAGCGCCTGTACCGCTCGTCTGCCTCAAGCGGCGTGACGCCGGGCGTCGCCTCCCAGTCTGCGCGGCTAATGCGCTCCGGGACGGGCAGGACGGCCTCGTCGTTGTAGGGCATGTCGAGGAAGGCGGCGAGCGCCTCCTCGTAAGACGCGGCGGAAAAGCGCTCCGGCCTGGGGCTGTCCCGGCTCTCCGCGTATTCCAGCGTGAGCGCTTCGCCCTCTGCCGCAGCCATGGCCTCCGCCTCGGTGAAGCTGCCGCCCACGAGGTAGAGCCCGCCGTGTTCCGGGTGCTCGCGCCAGCTGCTGTGCCAGCACTTGAAGCGCCCGTCGCCGGACATGAGCAGCAGGGCCTTGCCGCCGTCCCCGAAGGGCTCCGCCAGCCAAAAGCTCTCCGGCTCAAAGCCCGCGTCGGGCAGGGACGCAGGCGCGGACTCCGGCAAAGGCTCCAGCGTCGGCTCCACGGTCGGCGTGGGCGTCGGTTCCGCAGTCGGCGTGGGCGTCGGCTCCGGCGTCGGTTCCGCAGTCGGCGGGACCTCCGCGCCGCAGGCGGCCAGGAGCAGCAGGGCCAATATGAGCGGTATAAGGCGCCTCATGTCCGGCACCCCCCTTTTGACAAAATGGGGAAGGCTTCCGCCTCCCCCATTTTACCATGGTTTGTTGCTTTGTAAAAGCCTGTTATTTCAGCTTCGCCAGGGCCTCAAGGACGACCTCGGGCAGGGCCGGCACGCGGGTGATGCGGGCGCCGGTGGCGTTGTAGATGGCGTTCAGGATGGCCGGGTGCGGGGCGTCCAGCGGGGCCTCGCCGCAGCCGGAGGCGCCGTAGGGGCCGTTCGGGCGCGGGTGGTTCTCCTGGTAGACCAGCTCGATGTCGTCCGGGGCGTCGTTCGGGTACGGGATGCCGCACTTCATGAGGCTGGTGTGCTTCTTGAGGTCCTCGAAGTCCTCCGTCAGCGCCAGGCCGATGCCCTGGACGAGGCCGCCGTAGAAGTTGCCGTCCACGGCCAGCTTGTTCAGGATGGTGCCGACGTCCGCGACGGCGGTGAACTTCTCGACCTTGACCTTGCCGGTCTCGGTGTTGACCGCGACCTCGGGCAGGAAGATGGTGTACATGTAGGTCGGGAAGGGCTCGCCCTGGCTGGTGGCCTGGTCGAGCGCGACGGAGGCGGTGTAGGTGTAGACGCCCACGGCGTGGGTGTCTATGCCCTCGGCCTTCATCTCGTCATAGGTCCTGTAGGTGCCGTCCGGCTTGCGCATGGCCTTGAGCAGGTTCTCGCAGGCGACGCGGGTGGCGGAGCCGGTCATGACCGTGGAGCGGCTGCCGCCGGCGGGGCCGGAGTTCGGGGTGAGCTTCGTGTCGCACAGTTCGAGCTTTATCATCTCCGGGGTGAAGCCCGCCTGACGCAGGGTCTCGTGGCCGGCGGTCAGCGTCGCGATGTCGGCGCCCTGGCCGTGGTCCTCCCAGGAGTTGCGCAGCGTCACCGTGCCGTCCGGGTTGAGGTCCGCCCAGCACTCGGAGGCGTCGGAGTTGTCAAGGCCGCAGCCGTAGACGCCGAGGGAGACGCCGATGCCGTATTTCACCTTGCCGTCGGAGGCGGCGTTCTTCTCCGCGACGCGCTTCTTCGCGGCCTCGTAGTACGGGCGCGCGAGGTTGAAGAGGTCCTCCTCGCAGTAGACGTCCGGACGGCAGCCGTTGGGCGTCCTGGAGTCGTCGGCCTCCTTGTAGCAGTTCATGGCGCGGAACTCGAAGGGGTCGATGCCCAGCTTCGCGGCCATGACGTCCATGGCGATGTCGCTGCCCATGAAGCTCTGCGGCGAGCCGTAGGCGCGGAAGGCGCTGCCCCAGGCATGGTTCGTGAACACCGTCGTGCTCTTGTTGCGGATGGTCGGGATATCCACGCCCGCGCCGACGAACTGGCTCAGGCGGTGGGTCAGCAGGTCGCCGAACTCGGAGTACGGGCCGTGGTCGATGTAGTTGTCGCCCCAGAGGGCCAGCACCTTGCCGTTGTCGTCCGCAGCGAGCTTGATGTGCATGAAGCCCGGGCTGCGCTTGCCGGTGTAGGTGATGGACTGGTACATGTTGAAGTTCAGCGAGACCGGCCTCTGGCACACCAGGGCCGCGACGCCGAGGATGGCCTCGTTCGTGGGCGAGAACTTGTAGCCGAAGGTACCGCCCGCGTGGTTCTGGACAAGGCGCAGCTTATCCATCGTGACGCCGATGCCGTCGGCTATCATGGGCATGTGCAGGTGGATGCCTATGCTCTTGGAGTGGACGGTCAGCATGCCGTCCTCGTCTATGTAGGCATAGCCGTTGTCGGGTTCGAGGTAGAGGTGCGGCTGCCTGGAGCAGTAGCTCTCGACCTCGATCACGTTGGGCGCGGAGTCGAAGTCGAAGTCCGGGCCCTTGATGCAGTTCGTCTCATAGTAGGCGTTCGGCGTGCCGGGGTGGATCTCGATGGCGTCGGGGGCCAGGGCCTCGGGCACGCTCATGTAGGCGGGCAGGACTTCAAGGTCCACCTTCACGGCCTTGGCGGCCTCGCGGGCGTGCGCCTCGGTGTCCGCAGCGACTATCGCGATGGCGTCGCCGTACTGGAAGACCTTTTCATCGCAGAGGATGGGACGGTCCCAGCCGTCGCACTTGTTGTTGAGCGGCAGCATGACAAGGCCGTTTATGCGGTTCTTGCCGGGGACGTCCTTCGCGGTGATGACCTTGAAGACGCCGGGCATCTTCTCGGCCTCGGAGGTGTCCACGCCCTTGATGTTCGCGTGGGAGACCTCGGCCTGGACGAGCGCCAGACGCAGGGTGCCTTCAGGCATGTGCAGGGCCTGGTCCGCGCCGAAGTCCCAGGTGCCGGTGACCTTCATGGCCGCGGAGGGCCTCGCGTAGGTGGTGCCGGTGATGACGTTCTCGGTGGGCTTGAAGAGCAGGTCCTCCTTGCTCATCTCGCCGCGCATGACGGCGGCCGCGGCCATCGTCGCGTCGATGAGGGGCTTGTAGCCCGTGCAGCGGCAGAGGTTGCGGTTCTTGTTGAACCAGTCGCGGACCTCCTGGCGGGTCGGGTTCGGGTTCTGCTCGAGCAGGACCTTCGCGCTGACGATGAAGCCCGGGCTGCAGAAGCCGCACTGGGCGCAACCGTAGGCCATCCACGCGACCTGGATGGGGTGCAGGTTGTTCACCGTGCCTATGCCCTCGATGGTGGTTATCTCTGCATAGTCGCGGAGCTTCATGACCTTGGTGATGCAGGAGCGCGTGACCTTTCCGTCTACGATGACGTTACATGCGCCGCAGTGGCCTTCGCCGCAGCCGATTTTGCAGCCCGTGAGCATCAGCCGCTCGCGCAGGACCTTGGCAAGCGTTTCGGTGCCCTCCAGCACTAACGTGCGCTCGACCCCGTTGATGATTAGGACTTTCTTGATCATGCGGTTTCCTCCTTTTATGGTTGCATATTTCGCAAGCTATCCTTCAAAGCGCGCTCGCGCCTCAAATCACTCTTTCAAAGGGGCGGGGCTTGTGCTATATTGGAGCCGGCCCCGCTGTACGGGAATGTAAAGCGCTGGAAAGGAGAATTGCAATGTCTGATACGGAAAAACTCACCGAGATACGCGCCTCGGAGGTCACTGTGGAGGTGAAGGACGCGCGCAGCGGCCTCACCCTGCGCCGCACCCTGCCCATCGATTATCTCGAAACCGCCAACTGCCTGCGGCTTGCCGCGGAGGACGCCGAGGGGAAGCCCGCGGAGCTGGTTTTTTACTCAAACATAGGACTTGGCCGCCTGCGGGACCTGACTGGCGGCGGCCCTGATAAGGACCCCTGCGGAGGGCACGGAGGCGGCGATTTAAATTGACTATCCTTGTAAATTGATTCTACTCTCGCTGTTCAATGCCGTCAAATTGTTTTAGTTTACAAGTCGCTTTTTATGTGTTATTATACAAAGCATCAGGGGCCGGTCGCATAGCCGGCCGGATGAAAGGGGGGCGCGCGGCATGGAGACCGGCGCCGTCGTCGTCGCTGCGGGCATGTCCTCCCGGATGGGGGACTTCAAGCCCATGCTGAGCATAGGCTCAATATCCATAGCCCAGCGCGTGGTCGCAACGCTCAAGCAGGCGGGCGCGGCCCGCGTGGTAGTGGTCACGGGCTACAACGCCGAGGAGCTGGAACGGCACCTCGCCGGCAGCGGGGTGGTCTTCCTGCGCAACGAGGCCTACCGCACGACGCACATGTTTGATTCCGCCCTAATAGGGCTCAGGTACCTGCGGGACAAGTGCCGGCAGGTCCTTTTTACGCCTGTAGATATTCCATTATTTACCTCAGCAACGGTAGAGGCCCTGCTTTCGAGCGGGGCAGAGCTGGCCTGTCCGGTCTGCGGGGGCAGCCGGGGCCACCCGATCCTCATGTCCGCCGGGGTCATTGACCGTATCCTGACGGACTCGGGCGAGGGCGGGCTCCAAGGCGCGCTTGAGCGCTGCGGGGTGCCGATGACCTTTGTCGAGGTGCCGGACCCCGGCATCCTGCACGACGCGGACACGCCCGAGGACTACCGGGAGCTGCTGCGCCTGCACAACAGCCAGCTGGCCCGCCCTGTCGTCCAGGTGGCCATCTGCCGGGAGAAGCGCTTCCTGGACCCGCGCGTGGCCATGCTGCTGGCCCTGACGGAGGAGACGCAGTCCGTCCGCGCAGCCTGCCAGAGGATGCAGCTGAGCTACAGCTCCGGCTGGAACACGATAAAGCTCCTGGAGACGGAGCTGGGCTACCCCGTCGTCTCCCGCTCCCAGGGCGGGCAGAAGGGCGGACGCAGCTGGCTCACGGACAGGGGCAGGGAGCTCCTGCGCGCCTACGAGGCCTACACCCAGCGCGTCCGGGCCACGGCGGACGAGCTCTTCGCGGAGTATTTCCCCGATTTATTTAAATAAGTATATTGCACGGACTGAACTGATATGAGAGACATCTATCTCATCCGGCACGGGATGCCGGACTTTCCCGGCGGGGCGCGGATGTGCCTCGGCCGGACGGACCTGCCTCTGGGGCTGCGTGGCAGGCTGCAGGCCGCGCTGCTGGGCGCGGAGTTCGCGGGCTCGGGCCTTGGCGACTGCTTCTGCTCCCGGCTCACGCGCAGCCGGGAGACGGCGGAGCTCATGGGCTGCGAGCGCCCGGTCGTCATCCCCGGCCTTGAGGAGATGGACGCGGGCGAGTGGGACGGCCTGAGCTTTGACGAGATACGCCGCCGCTGGCCCGAATACTACGAGCGCCGGGGCCGGGAGCGCGCCCTGCCCCCGCCGGGGGGCGAGGAGTTCGGCCCCGCGAGCCGTCGGTTCTCGGCTGCGGTGGCGCGGGCGGCCTCGCTCTCGCGGGGGGACGCCGTCATCGTGTCGCACTCCTCGGTCATCCAGACCCTGCTGTGTACGCTGGAGGGGTTGCCCTTCTCCTGCGCGCGGGACTTCAACCTCCCCTACGGCTCGGTGACGCGGCTGCGCTGCCCGGAGCCGGGGCGCTTCGAGCTTGTGGAATACGGCCGCCTGCCCGCCCCGCCCATGACGCCGGAGCTGGCGGAGCGCCTGCTGGCGGCGGCGCAGCTGCCGGAGGAGACGGCGGAGCACTGCCGCGCGGCGGCCCGGGCGGCGATGGACATAGTCTGCGCCCTTGCGGCGGCGGGCCTCTGCCTGGACGAGACGAGGATCTATGCCGCGGCGCTGCTGCACGACGTCTCGAAAGGCACGCCGGGCCACGCCCTGGCGGGGGCGGGGCTCATGTCCCAGCTGGGCTACCCGGAGCTTGCGCCGCTCATCGCCCAGCACAACGATTTGGAGGAGCCCTCCCGGACGGACGAGGCCGCGGTGGTCTTCCTCGCGGACAAGCTCCGGCGCGGGGCGGCGCCCGTGAGGGTCACGGAGCGTTTCCGCGAGAGCCTCTCCCGCTGCCGGGACGAGGAGGCGCGGCGCGCGCACGGCCGGCGGCTGGAGGCCGCCCTGGAGTCGGCGCGGAGGATAAACGATATCTGCGGAAAGGATGTAGTACAGATATGAGGAACATGTTCAGGACGATAGCCGAACGCCTGAGGGCCGGGGAAGAGCTCGTCATGGTGACGGTCGTGGCCTCCTCGGGGGCGACTCCGCGCGGAGCGGGCGCGAGGATGCTCGTGGGCCGCGGCGGGCGCATCTGCGGCACTATAGGCGGCGGCGCGGTGGAATACAAGTCCGAGCAGCTGGCGAAGCGGGTGCTCGACGAGAAGCGCAGCGGGGAGCACGACTTCTCCCTGACGAAGAACGACGTGCAGGACCTCGGCATGATCTGCGGCGGGGCCGTGAACGTGTATTTCAGCTACATACCGGCCGGGGACGAGCATGTCCTGGCCGTTGCGGAGGAGGCGGAGCGCCGCTTCGCCGGCGGCGAGGACCTCTGGCTGCTCTCGGAGATCTCCGCGGGCGGGCGGCTGGGCCTCTGGTCGGCGGCGGAGGGCTTCTTCGGCCTGGACGCGCCGGAGTGGACGCGGCAGCTCATGAGCCGCCACCCCCAGCGCCGCCGTGAGGAGGGGCGCGACTTCTACGTCGAGCAGATAAACTCCTCCGGCAAGGTCTACGTCTTCGGCTGCGGCCACGTGGCGCAGGAGCTGGTGCCGGTGCTGGCGCACGTCGGCTTCCGCTGCGTCGCCCTGGACGACAGGCCGGAGTTTGCCAACGAAGAGGTCGTGCGCGGGGCGGAGAAGGTCCTGCTCGTGGACTTTGAGCACATAGGCGAGAGCGTGGCCATCGGCCCCGAGGACTACATCTGCATCATGACCCGCGGCCACGCCTACGACACCATCGTCCAGGCCCAGGCGCTCAGGACGCCGGCCTGCTACATAGGCGTCATAGGCAGCAAGGCCAAGACCGCGGGCGTACAGCGTCAGCTTCGGACCATGGGCTTCACGGACGAGGACTTCGCGCGCATCACGACGCCCATCGGCCTGGACATCAAGGCCGAGACCCCGGCGGAGATAGCCATTTCCATCGCGGCGCAGATGATAGAGGTCCGGGCGGGGAGGAACGCTCTTTGAGGCGCAGGCTCTTCCTGACTGGACCCATAGGCTGCGGGAAATCGACGCTCATCGCCAAGGCTCTGGGCAGCACGGTCAGGCATGCGGGGGGCTTTCTGACGCTGCGCGTCATTGAGGGCGGGCGCCTGGCGGGCTTTGACCTTGCCGCGCCCTCCGGCCAGCCCCGTGAGCGTTTCCTGAGCTTCGGCGCCGGCGGCGCGCTGCGGGACGAGCGGCCCTTCACCCGGACCGCCCCGGCCCTGCTGCGGGAGGCTGCGGAAAGGAAGTTTGCGCTGCTGGACGAGATAGGCGGTTTTGAGCTGATGTATCCGGACTTTTACGAGGCGCTGACGCGGTTTTTCTTCTCAGGCGTACCCTGCGTAGGCGTCCTGAAGGCCCTGCCCGGCGCGGAGGAGCTCCGCCGCCGCGTACAGCTGCCTTCGGAGTATCTTGACGCGGCCCGCGAGCTGCACGAGCTGCTGGCCTCGGACCCGGACACTCTCCTGCTGGAGACGACGGGCCGCTACGACGCCAACGCCGAAGGCGCGCTGCGCCACTGGGCCGAAGAATACGCCCTATAACCCGCCCAGCCCCAGGCCTAAAAGTTTTTTGCCCCGCTTTTTTACAAAAAAGCGGGCCGGGTCCAGGGGCGGCACCCCTGGCCGCGCGCCGCAGCGCGCGGAACACTCGATCGACGACAAAGCGCAGCGCCGGCCATAAGCGTTGCCGGTACAGCGCGGTAAACCCACGTTTCGGGACGTAGGGGACGGCGTCCTCGACGGGTCTCTCGTGACATACGTTCGCGCGACACCATAAACATGCGCCGTATAAGACATACCCACCAACGTAAAGCCCCGCCCGGCGTCGGATGACTGCGGGCGTTATGGTGTCGCACCCGCCCTGTAGGGGACGGCGTCCCCGACGTCCCGCCGTCACGGTTTTTGCCAGCCTCACCGCGTTCCGCCCGCCCCTGCCCGGGCGTGGGATGATCTCGCGGCATATTATGCGGCACACGGCCCGTTTCCCACCCGCCGTAGGGGTCGGCGTCCTCGACGACCCTTTCCTTCGTCCACCGCCGGCCCCGCGGTGTCGCACGGGCTGCGGGCGGCGGGGCCGCCCGCAAAGGGGGAACCCCCGGCGAGGGTTCCCCCTTTAACCCCCTCC
>HHCFR02800__coassemble_1750_pt1 | contig 17304 bp, 16 predicted proteins | sample HHCFR02800__metabat2_high_PE_019 | metagenome-assembled genome bin HHCFR02800 | reverse complement strand
GCCTTTTTCGTCTCCAACCGCCGCCAGCGTATGGGGCGCGAGAGCGTACACGCCATGGTGAAAAAGACCATCCTGAAGGCCGGGCTTGACCCCAGCAAATACTCCTCCCACAAGCTGCGGCACACGGCTGCGACCCTGATGATCCAAAACGGCGTGGATGTGCGCACCGTACAGGAGGTCCTGGGCCACGAGCACCTGAACACGACGCAGATATACACGCACGTAGACAACTCGGAGCTCCACATTGCAGCTGAGGCCAACCCTCTGAGCAGTTATATCCCCGAAAAGAAGGAATAAACCGTTTTGCAAAAAAATTCCGCAGAATTTTATAGAACTTTTCCGGGGATTTTTCGTCTGTTGGCATTGCGTGACCAACTTTACAGCTTAGGAGAGAAAAAAGATGAAGACATCCAAACGTATTCTTGCCCTCACCCTTTCCGTGCTCATGCTTGCTGCGCTTGCGGCCTGCGGCAGCTCCGCCGAGGACGGCGCCAGCCCCAGCGACGAGGTCATAGGCGACATCGCTTCCAGCGCTGCGCCGACCGAGACCCCTGAGGCCAGCCATAGCGCCAGCCCCAGCGACGAGGTCATAGGCGACATCGCTTCCAGCGCTGCGCCGACCGAGACCCCTGAGGCCAGCCATAGCCCCAGTCCCAGCCCGGAGCAGACCGAAGAGCCCAGCCCCGAGCCCACGCCGGAGCAGACGGTGCAGCCCACCCCCACTCCAGCCCCCACTACCGCGCCGACTCCTACCCCGGAACAGCCGAGCGAGACGCCCGCTGCGCCCTCTGAAACTCCCGCTGCACCCAGCGAGACCCCGAGCGACCCCTCCGCCCAGCCTTCCGAGCCTGCTGAGGGCGGTTCCGAGGACGGCAGCGTCGATTTGGGCGCGTTTTACACCACCGTTACCTCTACTTACGAGTTTTCCTCCCTCACCGACATGGACAGCACCGTCCTGGACAACTTCTATCCCGGCCTGACCGCCGTTTCCACGCTCCAGCTCATTGCCAAGATGGCCATGATAACTGCCTCTGCCAATGAGATCGTTCTCATTCAGTGTGAGAATTCCGACGACGTGGCCACTGTTCAGGCCATACTTGAGGCGCGCAAGCAGGCCCAGGCAGACGGCGGCGCGTGGTATCCCGAGAGTGTGGCGCTCTGGGAGAGCGCCGAGATCTGCGTCTCCGGCAACTATCTCATGCTCGTCGCCCACCAGAATGCGTCCGACATCGCTGACAGCTTCTACGCGCTCTTTGCTTAAAAATCTTACTGCCGGAGGGTAACCGCTGATGGTCTTTTCCAGCATACTATTTATGTTCATATACCTGCCCGTGGTGCTGGCGCTGTATTACATCGCCCCGGTCAGGTGGCGCAACCCAATACTTTTTGTTGCAAACCTGGTGTTTTACGGCTGGGGCGAGCCGGTTTTCATCGTCCTCATGCTGCTTTCCATCACCGTAAACTATATTAATGGTATGCTGATAGGCCGCTGGCGGCTGACGCAGCAGAAAAAGGCCAAGACTGTCCTCGTTTTGAACGTTGTGATAAATCTTGCCCTGCTCGGCTTTTTCAAGTATTACGACCTCATCGCAGAGACGCTGAGCCTGCTGCCCTTCCTGGACATCAAGCCCCTGGGCATAGCCCTGCCCATCGGCATCTCCTTCTACACCTTCCAGACCATGAGCTACCCCATCGACGTCTACCGCGGCGATGCGGACGTACAGCGCAACTATGTCAGCTTCGGTACTTTCGTCGCGCTCTTTCCTCAGCTCATCGCCGGTCCCATCGTGCGCTACAAGGACGTGGCCGACCAGCTGGGCTTCAGGGCCAGCAGCATCGACCAGTTCTCCTCCGGCGTAGAGCGCTTCATGGTGGGTGTGGCTAAGAAGGTGCTCATAGCCAACAGCCTCGGCAAGCTCTGGGACTACTACGCCGCTATGGGGCCCGGGGAGCTCACCTTCCTCGGCTCCTGGCTAGGCATTGCGGCCTTCACGCTGCAGATCTACTTTGACTTCTCCGGCTATTCCGACATGGCCATCGGCCTCGGGCGGATGATAGGTTTCGAGTTCAAGGAAAACTTCAACTACCCATACATCTCCACCAGCGTGACGGAATTCTGGAGGCGCTGGCACATGTCGCTCGGCACCTGGTTCCGCGATTATGTGTACATCCCCATCGGCGGCAACCGCTGCGGACGCGGCAGGCAGCTTTTCAACATCTTCGTGGTCTGGGCTCTGACCGGCATTTGGCACGGCGCAAACTGGACTTTCCTGCTCTGGGGCCTTTATTACGCGGTATTTCTCATGTTTGAAAAGCTGTTTTTCCTCCGGGCGCTGGAGAAAAGCCGCGTTTTCGGGCATATTTATACCATTATCATCGTCATGTTCGGCTGGGTCATCTTCCAGCTGGACAGCCTGGGCGCCATCGGCACCTATACAAGCGCGATGCTCGGCTTTGGCGCTTCAGAGTTCGCCACGTCTGCGGACGTCTATTACCTCAGCAGCTACGCCATAACCTTTGTCATTTCCATCGTCGCATCCACGCCGCTGGGCAGCAAGCTTTTTGGCAAGCTCCCGGCCAAGGCCAGGCGCTTTGCAGCGCCTGCGCTCATAGTGCTCGCGCTGGTCATCTGCACGGCTTACCTTGTGGACGCGACCTACAATCCGTTCATCTACTTCAACTTCTAAAGGAGGGCCTGACATGAGCAAAAAAGCGCTTTGGGCCGAGGCCCTCATCTTCCTCACCTTCATCGGCGTGTTCTTCATCCTGAACCTCGTGCTGCCCGACCGGCAGTTTTCCGAGCAGGAGAACCGCTATCTGCAAATGAAGCCGGAATTCAGCTTCAAGAGCCTCTTTTTCGGCGACTACACCTCGAAATTTGAGACCTACACCACAGACCAGTTCACCTTCCGCGACGAGTGGATAACCCTCAAGGCTGCCAGTGAGCTGGCTCTGGGCAAGCAGGAGAACAACGACGTGCATCTCTGCGAGAACGGCACGCTCATAGCGGGCTACGAGAGACCGGAAAACTCGGCGCTCGACGCCAACATGTCCGCGCTCAACGCCCTGGTCGAGAACACGGACGCGCAGGTCTATTTCGCGCTGATTCCCGATAAATCCGACCTCTACGCCTCGCTTTTGCCGAAAAATGCCCCCAATGACAGCGAAAAAGAGGTAATCGACTACTGCTACGCGCAGTCGAACGCGACGAATGTGGACATGTACTCAGCCCTCGGCGCGCACACGGACGAGTACATCTTCTACCGCACCGACCACCACTGGACGAGCCTCGGCGCATATTATGGCTTTTCCGCCCTGGCCGAGAGCATGGGCATTGACTGCCCTGCCCTCGACTTCTACGCCGACAGGCACGTGATCTCTGAGGAGTTTTACGGCACGACCTGGTCTTCCTCCGGCTTTTCCTGGGTCGGGCCGGACACGATGGAGATTTTCGTGAACGAGCCCGAGGGTCTCAAGGTCACGAGCTACCCCGAGGGCAGCCCCGTCGAGGGCAAGCTCTATGACTTCAGCTTCCTTGAGAAAAAGGACAAGTACTCCACCTTTATGGGCGGCAACTGCCCCCTGCATGAGATCGTCACCGGCACTGAGGGCAAGCCCAGTCTGCTCATTATCCGCGACAGCTACACGGACAGCCTCCTCCCTCTCCTGTCCTCGACCTGCGCTACTACCGCGCCAGCCTCAAATCGTACATCGAGCAGAACGATTTTGACAGCGTCCTCGTCTGTTACAGCGTCTCGAACTTCAGCACGGACTCGAACATCTTCCCGCTCAGCAGGTAAACACTCGCTGTCAGTGAAAGTTAATATTAGAATAACGGCACGGCCCATTGGGCCGTGCCGTTTGCCTTGTTTAATCTTCATCTGTCCGGACCACCGGGGCAAATACCATTTTGCATGACGGGCAGTATTGTGCGCGGGCCTTGGCGACCGTGAAAAAGTCGGACCAAAAGCCCTCTTCGGTCCTGCGCAGGCGGAACCTGCCGTCATAACCAGGCTTGCCGTCGGCTCCCAGCGGGTAAAACCAAATGGCATAGGTGGAACACAGCGCGCCTTCCACAAGCTCGCCGCCGCAGATCGCGCACTTCATATCACTTTGCCTCGTGCTTGCCCTTGGGCTGCCTTATCTCACCGCCAAAGGCGAGGATGGAGACAAGCGAGGCGCCCACGGTGGCGATAGCGTCCAGGAACACGGAGAACCACAGCGTCGAGAAACCGAGCGCCGCTATGACTATGAGCACAAGCTTTACAAGGGCAGCCCCGCCTACAACGGCGGTTGAAAGCATCCTTGCATAGCGCGAGACGGCTATTGCCTGGGAAACCTTGTCCACGCTGCCGCCGAAGATGGTGATGTCGGTGCCGACGGGCATAGTCAGCGCCTCAACGCCGGTCATGGCAATATCCACGTCCGCGGCGCTGTGCGAGCCTCCGAAGACCTCGCCGCTGCCGACGAAGGCGAGCAGGCGGCCGCGCACGCAGCCCTGCTTTATGTCGGCCAGTGTGCCACGCATCTTCTCCCTGTCGCACTCGGAGTAGTATTCGGAGATGCTGAGTGCCGAGGCAGCGCGGGCCGCGGCGTCGCGGCTCTCGTCCGTGAACATGATAATGCCATCCATGCCGCAGGCACGCAGCTCGGCCACGCCCTCGGCGGCGTCGGCGCGCAGGGCATCCGCCATGACTATGCGGCCCGCGTATTCGTCGCCGATGGAGATATAATAGGAGTAGTCGTCCGTGACGTCCGCCTCGGGGACGGAGACGCCCTTTATCATCATGAGGTCGCGGCTGCCCACGCAGATGCGTATGCCGTCCACCTTGACCTCCACCCCGCTGCCGGGGATCTCGACGAAGTTTTCAATGAGGTCTATGTAGATGGTGTCGCCATAGCAGGCGATGACGGAGCGCGCCTGAGGCGTGTTGGAATAGGCCAGGGCGTGCGCGGCGATTTTGAGCAGGACTTCCGGCTCCATACGCTCGGACTTTATCGCCGTGACCTTGGGGCTGCCCTCGCTGAGGGTGCCGGCCTTATCAAAAGCGACGGTGCCGACGGAGGCTGCGCTGTCCATGGCGCTGCAGCCGTCATAGAGCACGCTGTTTTTCGCGGCGCCGCACATGGCGCACAGCCGGATGAGCGGCATTGCCACATTGAGCGCGCAGGGGCTCGCCAGCACCAGCAGCATAGCGGCGCGGCGGACGGCTTCATCAATGGGAATGTCAAAGATGAGCGGCAGCAGCACCAGCACGAGGATGGCGGCGACGGTTATGATGGGCGTAAGATAGGTCTGTATCCAGGCGAAGGTGCCTGGTACAACGTCTCCCCTCTTCGCGCCGTTCTCCACCGCAGAATAGAGCGCTGCGGCGGCGGAATCGGTCGATGTGGACGTGACTTCGCAGCGGAGCTGGCCCTCGCGGTTTATGCAGCCTGAGAGTATCTCGTCCCCTTCCTTCACCATGACTGCGCCGGAGTAATCCCCGAGTGGGGATTTGTCAAGGCTGGATGTACCCTCAAGCACGATGCAGTCGCAGGGGACGCGCTCGCCGGGCAGGATGATGATGGTGTCTCCCACATCAACGCTGTTCGCGGGGACTATGCTCTCCTCCCCGTCGCTGAAAACGCGGGCGTCGTCCGGCTCGCAATGTATTTCATCGAGCACGGAGCGATAGGTCCTTATGTACGCATACTCGACGAAGATGCAGCCGATTTGATACAGCAGCACCAGCGCCGTTCCCTCAACTGAGAAGCCGAAGATGAGCGCAAGTACGACCGAGAGCGTGACGAGGACCGTTTTATCCAGATAACGTCCCTTGAGGATGCTCAACACAGCCCCCGCGGCGATGTCCCAGCCCGCTATAAGCACAGCGAGTATAAGCAGTACTACCGGCCAGGGAGCCGGGATAGACGAAACGAGCAGGGACACCGCAAACGCGGCGCAGGATACGATGAGCCTTACTATAAAGACTATCTCAAGTCCAAGCTCGTCAGAGCCGCTGGGACCGCTGGCCGGCCCGGCACAGACGCCGGAGCAGCTATATCGCCTCCCGACAGACTTTTCGAGGATTTCGGTAAAGTTCATCGAACCCCCTCCTTAAGACTTTGGGTTTGCGCCAGGAACAGCTCAGTCGGCCTTGCCGTCGCAGCCGAGAACATCAACTATCTTATGCTTGACCATCTCCTTGATGGCGGCGCGGGCCGGCTTCAGGTACTGACGCGGGTCAAAGTCGGCGGGATGCTCGGCAAAGTACTTGCGGATGGTTGCGGTCATGGCCAGGCGGAGGTCGGAGTCTATGTTTATCTTGCAGACGGCGCTGCGGGCAGCCTGACGGAGCTGGTCCTCGGGCACGCCGATGGCGCCGGGCATATTGCCGCCGTACTTGTTTATCTCATCGACAAAGTTCTGGGGGACGGAGGAAGAGCCGTGCAGGACTATCGGGAAGCCGGGCAGGTTCTTCTCAACGGCCTCAAGCACGTCGAAGCGGAGCTGCGGCTTCGTGCCGGGCTTGAACTTGTATGCGCCGTGGCTGGTGCCGATGGCGATGGCCAGGGAGTCGCAGCCGGTGCGCTCGACAAACTCCTGGACCTCCTCGGGGCGGGTGTAGGAGGCGTGGCCTTCCTCGACCTTGACCTCGTCCTCTATGCCGGCGAGAGTGCCGAGCTCGGCCTCGACGACAACGCCGTGATCGTGCGCGTACTCGACGACCTGCTTCGTAATGGCTATGTTCTCCTCAAAGGGCTTGGAGCTGGCGTCTATCATGACGGATGTGAAGCCGCCGTCGATGCAGCTCTTGCAGAGCTCAAAGCTGTCGCCATGGTCGAGGTGCAGGCAGATGGGCAGGCCGGTCTCGATAACGGCGGCCTCGACCAGCTTCATGAGGTAAGTATGATTCGCGTAAGCACGGGCACCCTTGGAGACCTGGAGGATGAGCGGGGCGCGAAGCTCAGCGGCGGCCTCGGTAATGCCCTGGACGATCTCCATGTTGTTCACGTTGAACGCGCCAATGGCGTACCCACCGTTGTAGGCTTTGCGGAACATTTCTTTGGATGTTACGATGCTCATAAAAATTATCTCCTTTGCAAGCGGTAAATTTATGCTATTGCTTATTTATTATATCCCAAACGTATGATATAATCAATAACACCTTTATAAGAATTTGGAGGTATCAGCATGGAAAAAACACTCAGGGGAGCCTGTGTCATAGGTCAGTCCGGAGGTCCGACCTCCGTCATCAACGCCAGCGCCTACGGCGTCATCAGGACTGCGCTTGACACAGACTGCATCACGAAGGTCTACGGCGCCGCCCACGGCATCAAGGGCGTGCTCGAGGACAAGCTCTACGACATGGGCGAGGAGGATGCCTACGAGCTCAGCCTGCTCATGAACACCCCCTCCTCCGAGCTCGGCTCCTGCCGCTACAAGATGGCCGATCCCGAAAAAGATGACACCGACTACAAGCGTATTCTTGAGATATTCAAGAAGTATGACGTGCGCTACTTCTTCTATAACGGCGGCAACGACTCCATGGACACCTGCGACAAGATAAGCCGTTTCATGGAGAAGAGCGGTTATGAATGCCGCGTCATGGGTGTGCCCAAGACCATCGACAATGACCTCTACAACACCGACCACTGCCCCGGCTTCGGCAGCGCGGCGAAGTACATCGCCACCTCCTGCGCCGAGGTCTACAAGGACGCGCATGTCTACGACACGGGCATGATAGTCATAATTGAGATCATGGGCCGCCACGCCGGCTGGCTCGCGGCCAGCGCCGCTCTTGCCGGCCTCGTCGGCTGCGGGCCCGACCTCATTTACCTGCCTGAGACTGACTTCGACATGGACAAGTTCCTTGCCGACGCCTCCCGTATATATAAGGAGAAGGGCAACTGCATAGTCGCAGTCTCCGAGGGTATCCACTACGCTGACGGCAGCTTCGTCTCCGAAGCCAAGACCAGCGCTACCGACGGCTTCGGCCATGCCCAGCTCGGCGGTCTGGCTTCTCTGCTGGCCTCCGTCGTGAAAGAAAAGACCGGCGCCAAGGTCCGCGGCATCGAGCTCTCCCTCCTCCAGCGCTGCGGCGCCCACCTCGCCTCCAAGGCCGACGTCAGCGAGGCTTTCATGGCCGGCGAAGTTGCCGTCCTCTCCGCCGTCGGCGGCGAGACCGGTAAGATGGTCGCCTTTGCCCGTGAGTATGTTGATGGTCAGTACAACTGCGTCCCGAAGCTCGTTCCGCTGACCAGCGTTGCCAACTTCGAGAAGAAGGTCCCGGCCGAGTGGATACTTCCCGACGGCAAGGGCGTCACCCAGGACTTCATCGACTATGCTCTGCCCCTCATCCAGGGTGAGCCCGAGCGCCCCACCGAGAACTCCCTGCCCCGCTATGCCAGGCTCAAGAAGGTGCTTGCGAAGTAAACAAGTCCCACTAATACAGTAGAAACAGCGCCGACCCTTGTGGTCGGCGCTGTTTTTGCGTTTCACGGCTCAGGGCAGGCGCGCATAACATGGTTTGAGGGTCCCATCCCCTACCCGACGACATTTAGGAGGTAAGGTAAATTGGAAAAGACTGACACACAGGGCTCCTGCACCTACAAGCAGGGCAGCCTGCCCGAGTGCGCCCCTCTCGCGCTGGCGCAGATACCTGCGCAGAAAAGCAGCGAGCCCGCCTATAAGAGCGGCGAGGCGCTTTCCCGCGGCACGCTGTTCCCGGGCCTGGATTTGCCCTTTAAAAACATCGTGAACCAGATGCCGGCCGAGACCACAGAGCTGCGCGAGCTCATGGCTCTGGATTTCGTGACCGAAGAGCTGGGCCTGTATCTCGATACGCACGCTTCGGATACCCAGGCTTTTGAAACGTTCAAGTCCTTCCTCAAGCTCTACGAGGAGGGCCGCAAGGAATACGTCGCCCGCTTCGGGCCTCTCAGCCTCTCTGACCTCTCGACTGCCAAGAGCTTCACCTGGCTGAACGACCCCTGGCCCTGGGAATACAGCGAAGTCAAGGAGGGCTGAACATGTTCGTATATGAGAAGAAGCTGCAATACCCCGTTAAAATCAAAAACACCAACCCCGCCCTCGCTAAGTTCATAATAAGCCAGTACGGCGGGCCTGACGGGGAACTCGGAGCCTCCCTCCGCTATCTGAGCCAGCGCTACGCCATGCCCTACCCCGAGCTCAAAGGCCTGCTCACGGACATAGGCACCGAGGAACTGGGACATCTTGAGATGATTGGAACCATCGTCCACCAGCTGACGCGGAGCATGACGCCCGAACAAATAAAAAAGGCTGGTTACGACGCCTATTTCGTTGACCACACCGCCGGCATCTACCCCACTGCCGCCTCCGGCACGCCCTGGAGCGCTGCCGGCATCGGCGTCAAGGGCGACGTCATAGCAGACCTGACCGAGGACATGGCCGCCGAGCAGAAGGCCCGCGTTACCTATGACAACATCCTCCGCCTCTGCGACGACCCCGACGTCAGCGACGTCATCCGCTTCCTGCGCGAGCGCGAGGTCATCCACTACCAGCGCTTCGGTGAAGCCCTCCGCATAGCCACGGAGAAGCTTGACCAGAAAAACGTATACGCAATTAATCCCGCTTTCGACAAATAAGCTGCTGTTCAAAAAGCGCCGGCCCAAGGCCGGCGCTTTCTCAGTTTTAATGGCGTTCACGCCTTACATAAGCATAAGGCCGCGTTGAATAAATTCCTCAGCGTCAGAACCTGTCAGCAAATATTCGTCATCCAGCTGCCACAGGTGAGTGAAAAAGGTGTTGAACAGCTCCACAACCCTGTGCGAGCAGAAGCGGAAGGAGGAGTACCAGTCGCTTTCGTTTGAAGCCATAAAGCCCGCGCTACGGCTCAGGTATACCGACAGCCGCGCATCCTTGCGGCAGAGCAGCGGGTTGTCGTCATTGAGAATTTTCAGCGTGCACGCTCCTGAGCGTATGTTCTCCAACAGCTGCTTTAAATGCGCCGTGCGGTCCGCTTTATCCAACTGCATCTCACGTCCGAAGAGATAGATGCGCCCACTGTAGATGTACTCAAGCAGCGCGGTGCGGTATAGTATTACCTCGCGCTCCATGTTAGAGCAGAGGCTATTGAAATATTTGTGAAAGTCGCTGTCAGGCGGGTCGGTAAGGCAGCGTGCGGCAAGCTTGGCTAGAAAGTCGTCATCCATATATATCGGGTGCATAACAGTGAGTAAATATCGCAGAGAGCCGGACATGACAAAGTCATACAGGAAATGACTAGACTCCAGGTTGTCTTTATCCGAATAGCTGATGAGCGGCTGAAAAAATTTCAGCGCACTGCTGAGCTTTGAGCTCAGTTGACGGACAACGCCAGGGTCTGAACATATCAAAAGATCTTCCTCGTGCGTCAGCCAGTTTTCGAGAACGTTACAAACGAGGGTATTCTCTATAGTTATAAAGCTGCAGCCAGCGTTTGATACGGTGTCACCAAGCAGAAACTCGTAGCGCACGCCCTTGTCAAAGCGCAACAGCGTCATTATCGCGGCGCAGTAGCTGTCTATATTTGCCTCAAAAGAGGACATCTCTACAACTTGCTCGACTGTTATAGACAGGTTTCCGCCGACCTTGGGGTTTGCCAGTATGTCCTGCCAAAAATCCATGTTGCGGTTGCTGTAAATGTGCAGCGGGACGTTAACGGTGACGTTTACCGAGCCGCTGCCTTTCTCCTCCGCTGAGCGAATGATGGCGTCGGCAAACACGGATGTGAGCTCTGGAAGCCTGCCTCCCATCAGCAGCAAGGCGTTTGGGGTCAGGCTCGGCCCCTGTGCCTGCTTGCTCGCATTGTCGTAGGCGGTCTTCAGCGCCGCTTCAAGCGACTCCTCAAGCCAGGCGTGCTCGGAGCCGCACGCCAGACAGAGCCGCTCTATCGCGTCCTCATCGCTGCCGTCTACTATCGTGCGGGATATTTTAGAAAACAGGTCTTCATTGTTCTTTAGCGACGGCAACTTGATATCGTTTACCCAGCGGCTTATATAGCTCGTGTCATATCCAAGTGCGTCCGCCAGGTGCGCGGACTTGATGCCGCTCAGGGTCAATAATTGCTTCAATGTTTGACCAAACGTCATGGCGTCCTCCGACCCTCCGAAAGATATAATGCTAATTGTTTAACTATTTATTGATTATAAACATTTCTATCTGAGATTACAAGTCTTTCAGCGGGCGTATTGCCGGATACTTTGATATTAAATTGTGTATTTTCATTGATTCATGTTGCTGCAATTTTATGCACTTGCAGGCAATGGCGGCACCTTTTGTCATTCTCTTTCATTTGTGGCAAGTCATTTAATCTGATAACCTTTTAACAGACTTAGACCAGGGACGAGCCGGCCGCCCCAAGGTCAAAATACGCTGCGGCGGCGGGGTACCGCTCCGCGCAAGGAGGATAAAAATGCAAGCAAAACGAGGTGGGAAATTCTTTTACGGCTGGGTCGTTGTTATAACGCTGTTCCTGGTAACGATGCTGCCAATGGTTTTCATCAGCAACTTCTACTCCTACTACCAAGTCCCCATTTGCACCGAGTTTGGAAGCAGCTATGTTGAGTTCAACATCTCTAACATCGCCTCTACAATTGCCGGAATGGTCTTCAGTCTGTTTGCCGCCGGATTTGTGACCAAAGGCAACACCAAGCTCTGGATGTTCATTGGCGGCGCGGTTGCAGCGCTGGCAATGCTGGCACAAAGCTACATCACGAGTCTTTGGCAGCTGTACATAACTTTTTTTGTAGCAAACTTTTCGCTCTCGGCAATGACCTATGTACCTATAAACTACATAATTTCCCGCTGGTTTGTGGACAAAAAGGCCCTGGTAACCAGCATTGTTTTCACCGGCTCCGGCCTTGGCGGTGTGCTCTTCTCCGGGCTGGCGTCGGGCATCATTGAGAATATGGGCTGGCGCACCGGCTTCCGCGTGACCGCAGCCATAGTATTCGGTACTGCGCTGCTCGTGCTGCTGTTTGTTCGAAAGGCTCCCGAAGATATGGGGCTTGAACCCTATAGGAGGTCCGGCGCAACTGAAAACGCCGCTAAGAGCGCTGCAGCTTCCTCCGGCTGGGCCGGGCTGAGCCGCGGCGAGGCCGTCAAAACCGGCGCCTTCTGGCTCTACGCGCTTTGCCTTGTGTGCTGCGGCATAGTCGCCGCCGGCGTTGCTACGCAGATTCCTACCTATCTCATCGAAAACGGCATTGACTATGCGCCTGTATTCGCCGTATACAGCGGCGTCGGTATAGCGGCGAAACTCATTGTCGGACCTATAATCGACAAACTGGGGCTTGGCCGCGGCTCTCTTATTACGGCGATTCTCGGAATCGGCGCCCTCGTGTTCCTTGTGTTGGTGCCGGGCCTTGGCGAGTGGTCCAGCTACGCGTCCATGGTGCTCCTGCCTTTTGGAGCCGCCATTGCTTCCCTCGCTCCCCCGCTGCTCACTGGAATATGCTTCGGGCACAAGGATTTCGGCCCTATTTACGGGCTTGGCAACACGGCCTTTATGGCTGGGTGCATGGTCGGACCCATGCTCACTTCCGGACTGCGTGACGCGCTTGGAAACTATCAGCTGGCTTGGTACGTTTGCATGGCCGCCTATGCTCTCATAGCCGTGAGCACCTTCATGGCGCTCTCCTCTGCTAAAAAACTTCGCGCTTGAGTCAGTTTTCAATACACTTATAAGGAGAGAACGTAATGCTGAATCTTATGACCTCTGGCGAGATTGGCTCGCTGAAACTCAAAAACCGCATCATCATGGCGCCAATGGGGCCACATTTCGGTGATATAAACCGAAAAGCCGTGGAGTACTTCGCGGCTCGTGCTCGCGGCGGAGCCGCTATGATACTGGTCAACATGACCGTTACGGACTACTTTGAGGACACCAGCGCTTCCCTGGTCATCAACGAGGACAACTTCAAGTATTTCAAGGAGATATGCGACCGCGCGCACGAGGTCGGGTGCAAGGTCTGCGTCCAGCTCATGCCTGGCTGCGGGCGCATGGCCGGGCCCAGCAAGCTCTACCCCGTGCCGATAAGCGCCTCGGCCTGCGGCTGGCTCTACGCGCCCAACGTCAAGTGTCACGAGCTGAGCGTTGAGGAGATAGAGCGCCTCATCGCGGAGACCGAGCGCTCCGCCAGGCTCTGCGCCGCAGCCGGGGCGGACGCCTTTGAGATGCACGCCTACGGCGGCTACCTGAACGATCAGTTCCTGACCGCCGCCTGGAACACCCGCACCGACAAATACGGCGGCGACGTCAAGGGCCGCGCCACCTTCCTGCTCGAGCAGATCGCGGCCGTGCGCAGGTGCGCGGGCGAGGACACGCCCATCCTCGTCAAGTTCTGCCCCGACCACGGCGTGCCCTACCCCGGCTTCCGCCAGCTGCCCGAGGGCCTGGAGCTGGCCAAATACCTCGAGGAGAACGGCGTGAACGCCCTCCACGTGGACGCGGGCTGTTATGAGAAGTGGCAGCTCTCCATGCCCGCGGTGTTCTATCAGGAGGCCGTTTTGCAGCTGCACAGCGCCAAGGCCGTGCGCGAGGCCGTCTCCATCCCCGTGCTGACCCACGGCCGCCTCTCCAACTACGAGAAGGCCTCCGCCGCCCTGCGCGACGGCATTTGCGACTACGCCGTGATCGGCCGCGGCCTCATTGCCGACCCCGACATGCCGAACAAGCTCGCAGAGGGCAGACCAGAAGATATCCTCCCCTGCATTTCCTGCAACGAAGGCTGCATAGGCAGTGTACTCAAGGGTGTGCATCTCAGGTGTGCGCTGAACCCCTATGCCGGTTTCGAGGACGAGCGCAAGGCCCCCGTCGCAGAGACGCCGAAGCGCGTTCTGGTGGTCGGCGGCGGCCCCGGCGGCTGCACTGCGGCGCTGCTTGCCAGGCAGGCCGGTCATGAGGTCGAGCTTTGGGAACGCAGCGGAACCATCGGCGGCAAGACACTTGCGGCCTCCGCTCCGTACATGAAGGCCGACATGCTCCGCCTGCCTAATTACTACAACGTCCAGCTCATCAAGGCCGGCGTACCCGTCCGCTTCTTCAAGGAGGCCAACCGCGAGACTGTGACGGAGTTTGCGCCCGACGTGCTAATATGGGCTGCCGGCGGCGACGTTGTGCGCCCGAAGAGCATACCTGGCCTCGACCGCAGCAATGTCTATTCCTGCGAGGAAGCCCTGCGCAACTACGTGCCGCTTGGAAAACACCTTGCAATAATCGGCGGCGGACAGGTTGGTATAGAGGCAGCTATTCACTTCAACACCGTCGGCCATGACGTGACCGTGGTTGAAATGGCCGACAAGCTCATGCCCGACCCGCCCTTTGTTCAGAACGCGAATGTACTCAAGGAACTCATGGCCGCAGGAACCGGAACCTATCTCACAGGCACAAAGCTCGTTGAGGTGGACGCCGAGGGTATTGTTGTAGAGACTGCCGAGGGCAAGCGGCACATCGACTGCGACACCGTTCTACTGGCCATGGGCTGGGCTCCCGACGCCTCCAGAGGCGAGGAGCTCTCCGACATATGCCGCGTCATCCCCGTTGGCGACAGCTCCAAGTGCCGCAACATTCTGGCCGCCACCACTGAGGCCTATGAGGCCGTAGCCTCCATCTGAGCGCAACAAAATATCATATAGAAAGGAAATCGCCATGCAGAACATCACCATTCCTTACAATGAGGAGACCCTCGCCCTGGCCCGTGAGATCATACGCGACGTCCGTCCGTATACTCCGGAGCAGCTTGCGGAGATCCCCGCCATCCTTGCTACCAAGGCGCGCTATTTCTGGGCCAACGACCTCAACGACTGGGAGGTCTTCAAGGATGTCTACACGGACGAGGCCCCCGAGGGCTTCCGCGTGAGCATGGGCGGCGGTGAAAAGCACCTCACGCCTGACGAGCAGGTTGGCCTCAATCAGTGGTCGATCGGGCCGCAGGAGAACATGGTCCCCATGCACTTCGGTCACAACCAAATCGTTCAGTTCATAGACGATACCCACGCCCGCGTCCTCACCCGCATGAACGACAGGCACACCTACAAGGACAACGGAGAAGTCTACGCTGGCTGGGGCTTCTATGTTGACGACATGCTCAAATGCAGCGATGGCGTGTGGCGCATCTCCTATGTTCGCCTGTCCTACGGCGTCATGGAAAACCAGCTTCGCTGCATAAAGAACCGCAATAAGGGCTGATAAGGAGGAAATACAAATGAATCGTCTTCTCAATAAAGTTGCTATAATCACCGGCGCCGACGGCGGCATCTGCGGCAAGGCCAGCGAGCTCTTCTGCCAGGAGGGCGCGAAAATCGTGATGTGCGACATTGACCCCCATGTCGAGGAAAAGTGCGCCGAGATAGTGGCCGCCGGCGGCCAGGCCGTCGCCGTTGTCGGCGATGCCTCCCAGCGCGAGACCTGGGACAAGCTGCTCGCCACCGCCCTCGAAAACTACGGCACGGTCGATATCTGCGTAAACGGCGCTGCCCGCTTTGCCGTCGGCGAGTATGCGGGCGACTGGGATACGCTCACCGTGGAAAAGCTGCACGCGGTGCTCGATATGAACCTCGACGCCGTCCTGCACTCCTACCAGACCGTGCTCAAGTACATGATCGACAACGAGATCCGCGGCAACTTCCTCAACTTCTCCTCCTCCACCGCCCTCTCCTGGAACGGCAGCGGCTTCAGCAGCTACCCCATATCCAAGGCCGCCATCCAGAACGGAACGCTGAACATGGTCAAGAAGGTCAGCCCGAAGACCGGCATCCGCTTCAACTGCCTCGCGCCCAACTTTGTCTGGACGCCCAAGACGGCCTATCTGTACGAGGACCCTCGCATCAGCGCCTGGTTCAAGAGCGTTACCCCCTTCCCCACCCTGGGTATGCCCGAGGACTCCGCCTGGGCTATGGTTTACCTCTGCTCCGACGAGGCGAAGTACATAAACGGCGTGGTTCTGCCCACCGACGGCGGCTGGCTCACCTGCAACTGAGCCTGAATAAATTAAAAACACAGGCCCCGAGTATTCGGGGCCTGTGTTTTATTTGCTCAGTGAGTCTATCCAGTCACAGACTTCGCCGGGATAGTCGGCTTCGCTGTGAGGCTGGTCCCAGACCAGGGCGTAGTCGGTGTCAATGCCGGCGGCGCTCAGGCTGAGCGCCAGGGTCAAGCCTATCATCGGTGAGGTGTCGGCGTCTCGGGCGCCTACTCTTATGCGGAGGCTCCGAGCCTGCTTGCTGCTGGGCTGGCCGATATAGCTGTAGGGGTCTATGAGCCGCACAATGTCCTCCAGGCCCGGCTGCGCTATGTCGCGGGCGTATTCTGCGGCAAGCGCTTTTGCCTCGGGATATTCTGCAGACATTTCTGAGAGCGCTTCTGCAGCATCGCGGCTGAAATGGCGCAGGTTCTGCTCCGGGGAGCCAAATTCTTCGTTCTCGCCGCTGTCGCGGCTGAGTTTATCGAAGGAGGTGCAGGGCTTCATGCGGCGACGGTGGTTAAGGACGTAGTCGTCTATTCCACTGATATGTGCACGCTCACCGTCCCAGTTTAGCCAGGCGCGCTTGTCCGTGCCCTTGACGGGCAGCATGGGCGGTTCAAAGTGCGGCGCGTCAACGCCCTTAGGCGGGCGGAGCATCAGTATTCCCGGACAAGCCGGATCTGTTCCTCTCTGGATAATTCTATGGGGAGTGCTGCGTCAATCTCTCTGGCAAGCTGGGCGTTCCCGGCTTCGGCTCGTTTTCTCAAAAACTCCCGCGCTGGTTCACTCGTCAAGGCAAGCCGGAGAAAGGCGGCGGCTTCTTCGTCGGTCATGGTCTTGGCTTCCGGCACAATACTCTCAAAGGCCGCGCCCCGGACGATCAGCCGGTGGCTGCGCGTCCGGCGTTCCTCTTTGGATAGCTTTTGCCGCAACACCTTTTCCCGGTTCTCAAGCTGCCGGATTTTCTTCTTCCCGTCCTCAATCTTGATGGTCACTTCCTCGCGGGTTTTCTCTCTCGGTTTTGTCATGGGTAGTCACTCCTTTTTGCCTGTTGGCATGGAAAAAGGACAGTCAATTTTCTCAGCTGTCCTTTGTGGGTGGTTTATTTAGTTTTAGTGTGTGCTGTTCGATAAACTGGGATTTATTTATCTTGTATCTTATCTAAAAGAAAATTAATCATTCTTAATGACTAAATATGTGCAGGAACTCAAGAGAGATTAGTAGTGTAATAGCTGCATACAGCGGAAAGTTTACTTTTCAGATACGCTCTAAGTCTTTTTCTGCTGCTATGCTTTTTCATTCTCTGCGTTTTCCTTTTTTACTTTGGCTTCC
>HHCFR02800__coassemble_1361_pt1 | contig 23081 bp, 21 predicted proteins | sample HHCFR02800__metabat2_high_PE_019 | metagenome-assembled genome bin HHCFR02800 | reverse complement strand
GGGCTCAAATGCTTTGTGAAAAGCCGTTTTTTTCACGCAGCGTACGATTTATTTTCTTGACCCTGATGTGGATGGGAATATAAATGCTGGACCACACAATGACGAAAACTGCCAAGAATATCAGTGTAAACATCCATATCCTGTCCGTCGGGATCCACCCGTTAATAATATAAATACCAAGATAGTCAATGTAGAGTACGGCGCACTGAATAAGCCCCGCAAATGCTTTTGGGATATTCTCGATCTGATATACGATAGAGATGCCTGCCGCAACGAATGCCATTATGGCGGACGAAACGATCCCAAGCACAGCTTCATTCACCGTGAGCATTGAAACGATGCCCGCCCTTTCCAGACAGAGCCATACGACAGCAAGAATTACAGGGCCGGTCCACGCAAACGTCATCCCTCTGACACAGAAGTTCCTGAAATGCTTTTTCATAATCCATACCTCCTCCTGAGCTCTGAAAAGCATCGTCTTGAAATGCAGTCAACGTGACCGCTGCTGAATACGACGTCAACAACTCCGGAAAGCTCGACCTTCAGCTTGGATACCCGGCTCCAATTCGCTATGGCCGATTTGTTTATTTTCTCGAAGTTCCCCGGCAGCAGCTTTTCCAGCTCATACAGCCTTTTCTTGACGAGGTATCGTCTTTTGTCTGCGCAATGCGCGTAGGTCTTGTCATTTTCTACGTAGAAGCACTCCACGCTGTCTGTTGGAAGCATTACGATCGTGTCGTCCTCGTAGCCGGGGATCTTGTCTGTGATGCTTTCCTGCAGAACAAGCCGCTCTATTTCATCGATCAGAGCAGTTCGTTCGTGAACTGTTGCGGTCACTTCTTCCGCGCGGCTCTTATCAATGAACAGCTTGAAAACCACGTGCAATCACCTCCGGCCTCTATTATACACAAAGCCGGGAGCTTGTAAGGCTTTTTCGGTAATCGGTCATTTTGCGCCCGTCATCGGCTGCCGTGCAGCCGTGCAGGTGAAGCCCTGACAGCTCAGAAGGCACCGGGAAAAGCGTTCTTGCCTTTCCTGGTGCCTTCCGATTTTGCGCGCCCCTGCGCATTTTCCTGTTTTTGAACTGGAGCCTTTTGCCCATGCCGGACCTTATTTGCCGGCTATCGCGAGCAGCTCTTTTATGCTGTCCATGTTGTACTCCCCGGCGCGGGCCTTGGCGGCGTCGCCCACGCAGGCGACGTCGAAACCGCCGGCGTGGCCGGCCTGGGCGCCGGAGACGGCGTCCTCCACCACGAGGCAGACCGAGGGCTCCAGGCCCAGCATCTCGGCGGCCTTCAGGAAGACCTCCGGGTCGGGCTTCGAGCGGGTGATATTGTTGCCGTCGCTCACGGCGTCGAAATAGCTGCCCAGGCCCAGCTGGCCCAGGATGAAGGGCGTGTTCTTGCTCGAAGAGCCTATGGCCAGCTTCAGGCCCATGCCGCGCAGGCCGTCCAGGGTGGAGCGGACCTCGTCGCTAAGGTCGGCGGGGCTCATCTGCGCCAGGCTCTCGCGATAGATGTCGTTCTTCATCGCCGCCAGCTCGGCCTTGCGCTCGGCGGAGAGCGCCGGGCCCTCGTAGCGCTCAAGCACTATCTCCAGGCTCTCCATCCTCGAGACGCCGCGCAGGCGGTTGTTTATCTCGCGGTCAAAGTAGACGCCCAGGCTGTCCGCCATCTGCTTCCAGGCCAGGTAGTGGTACTCGTCCGTAAAGCAGATGACGCCGTCCAGGTCAAAAATCACAGCCTGATATTTCATTTTCCCAGTCCTCTTTTCAAATCAAAGAATAGCCAGCACGAAGGCGTCCCAAGGCGCGAGCTCGGCCCGGCCGCCGCTGATGGAGGGCTGCCCGACCTCTATGAGCTTCTGCGCGGCGGCAAACTCCTCAGGCACCTCGCAGGCGGCTGGCTCGTCGGAGAGGTTCACGACGCAGAGCAGGCGCTGGTCCCCGAGCGTGCGGGTGTAGGCGAACAGCTGCCTGTCCTCGGGCAGGATGAGATCGTAGCTGCCGTAGACGATGAGCTTGTGCGTGTGCCGCAGGCGGATGAGCTCCTGGTAGAAGCGGAACACGGAATCGGGCCGCGCGAGCTGCTCGGCGGCGTTTATCTCCCTGTAGTTCGGGTTCACCATTATCCAGGGCTCGCCCTCGGAGAAGCCGGCGTTTTTGCCCGCGTCCCACTGCATGGGCGTCCTGGAGTTGTCGCGGCTCTTGTAGCGCAGGAAGCCCAGCATCTCCTCGGAGCCCATGCGTCCGCTGCCGACGAGCTCGTTGTAGGCGTTGATGCTCTCTATGTCGCGGAAGTCCTCAAGGCCGCCGAAGGGGGCGTTCGTCATGGCCAGCTCCTCGCCCTCATAGACGTAGGGCGTGCCCTGCATCATGTGGATGGTGAGGGCGATGGCCTTGGCGCTCTTCTCGCGCAGCTCGGGCGTAGAGTCGTTGCCGAGGCGGGAGACTATGCGCGGCTGGTCGTGATTGCACCAGTATAGGCTGTTCCAGGCCTTGCCGTCAAGCTCCTTCTGCCACTTTGTGAGCAGGGCCTTGAGCTCGACAAGGTCTATCTTGTTGCGGTTCCATTTGAAGCTCTCGCCGCCGTCCAGGTCCATGTGCTCGAAGTGGAAGGCCATGTTGAGCTCGGTGCCGTCGTCGTTGGCGTACTGGCAGGCCTCCTGGACCGTGAGGCCGGAGCACTCGCCCACGGTGAGCAGGTCGTAGTGGCGCAGCACCTTCTCGCGCATCTCGCGAAGGTACTTGTGAACGTTGGGGCCGTTGTAGACGTAGGGGCCGAAGTCCCCGAAGTCGCTGCCGGGGCGGAGCTCGCCGTCTGGCATCTCGGGGGTCTTGCTTATCATGCTGATGGTGTCCATCCTGAAGCCGTCCACGCCCTTGTCGCACCACCAGCGCATCATCTTGAAGACCTCCTCGCGCACGGCGGGGTTGTCCCAGTTGAGGTCGGGCTGGAAGGTGCCGAAGGTGTGGAGGTAGTATTGCCCCGTGGTCTCGTCAAGGGTCCAGGCGCTGCCGGAGAACATGGAGCCCCAGTTGTTCGGGGGGCCGCCGTTTTTGCCGTCGCGCCAGATGTAGAAGTCGCGCTTCGGGTTGTCGCGGGAAGAGCGGCTCTCGATGAACCAGGGGTGCATCTCCGAGGTGTGGTTCACGACGAGGTCCACAACCACGCGAATGCCCCGGGCGTGCGCCTCGGCGAGCATGCGGTCAAAGTCCTCCATCGTGCCGAAGCAGGGCTCGATGGCCTGGTAGTCGCTGATATCGTAGCCGTTGTCCCCGCCGGGGGAGCGATAGAAGGGCGAGAGCCAGATGACGTCCACGCCCAGCTCGCGCAGGTAGTCCAGGCGGCTGGTGACGCCGGCAAGGTCGCCTATGCCGTCGCCGTTGGAGTCCTGGAAGCTGCGGGGGTAGACCTGGTAGACCACGCTCTCCTTCCACCATGCTTGTTTCATACCTATTTATCCTCCTTATGAAGTAGGGGAGGATGAACATCTCGGTGTCCCAGAAGGTATGGCCCTTGTAGCCTTCGCCGGAGAGGCCCTTCGCGCCGATGTTCATGCGGTTGTCGTGGGCGGGGGTCATGACGTGCAGGTGGTACTGGGCGAAGCGCATGGCCAGCTGGTCGAACTCGTTCTCAGCGTCGATGGTGACGGGGATGTTGTCCCAGACCTTGCGCGCCCAGGCGGCGGCGCTCTCGGAAAGCAGCTCGTCGTAGCCGAGCTCGCACGCGGCCTCATGCCCGGCGAGCGCCTTGTCGTGCAGCTCGTCGTAGCTCAGGCCTTCGCTGTCGCGGTCGCGGGAGGTGTAGACGCTGGAGAGCTTTTCTACGCAGAGCGTGCTGCCCGCAGGGATGGTTATCTGATATTCCTGGGCTATCATGCGGCGGTCGATGACGATGAAGCCGGGCTCCTCGCGCGCCTCGCCGTCCATGGCGAAGGAGAAGGTGGTGTTGAATACAAAGTCGATCTTCGACTGTCCGGTGGTCTGGCTGTACTGCATGTGGCGGCCCTTGAAGAGGCGCTTGTCGCCCTCGGAGAAGTGCTGGCTGCCGGAATTCGTCATGCGCCCGTCGATGCCGCCGGCGATGTCGAGCAGGGCCTCGCCGTCGAGGGGCCTGACGCAGAGCTTCTGGCCGATGACGTGCAGCCGCTCCATGGACACGAAGCGGCGGAAGCAGAGCTCATAGCGCCGGCCGTTCGGGGCCTTCCAGACGACCTTGCGGACGGTTTCGCCGGTTTTGAGGTCCAGGGTCCTGTCGTAGTCCTCCACCGTGCCGGTGAGCAGGCTGAAGCGCTGCCCGTCGAGCTTTATCTCCAGCCTGGAGACGTCGGCCGCGTTTGGCAGCTCGGTGACCTCGTTGTCGTCGAACTTGTTGAAAGTGCCGGCCACGAAGAGGTCGCGCTGTTCGCGGGGGTTGAATTCGTCCGTGGCGTTGCGAAGGCAGAGATAGCCGTTGCCCTGGCACATGATGGATTCGCACTTGCCCAGGTGTTCGGGCTCGAAGCCGCGCTCCGCGACTATCCAGTCTTTCGCCCGAGAGTAGTCCATGCCCATTTTGTTGTCCTCCTGTAATGCAGCTGAATAGGTTGCAAAAACGTTTTTGTAAACTGTCTGAAAGAACTCCAGCCCGCGGGGGCTGGAGGTTTTGCGCTCAATGATAAAAATAGTAGTTGGATATCCAGGCCATGACGGCAAAGCCGCAGAGCTGGCCGCCGAGGGAGAAGAGCCATGGCACGCCCAGCAGCAGGAAAACGACGAAGTTCACCGCCGCGAGGGGTATGTAGAGCCTGACGGATTTTTTGAAATCGCTGGTGTTCTCATAGAGTTTGGCGCAGAGCCAGCCTATGGCTATGGCCGCGAGCACGCAGCCAAGCAGCAGCAAGGGGTTCATGGCGACAAGGGGGTCGCTCTCCTTTAGGCCGAATATCTGGTCGAGGTTGCTCATGAGCCTGCCTCCTCAGCGTCTTCGAGGTCTTCCTCCTCCCAGCGGAAGATGACCTTGGTGTTGCCCGCCATGTCGTGCAGCGTCGTGCCCTTGAGCAGCAGCATGACGGTGCTTATGAGCCCGGCGGCCCAGCCCGCGATGGGGATGAGGTACATGCACTTCACAAGCTCCCGCAGGCCGACGTAGAGCGCCCGAGGTTTCACACCAGTCTTGTCCGTGACTTTGAGCCGTCCAAGCATCTTCCCCAGCGTCGCGCCCTTGTTGTACTCGACCATCAGCAGCCCGTACACCGCCAGCAGCAGCCGGAAGAGAAAGTCAACCGAGCTCAGCTCTATCTGTATGACGTACAGCATGACGAACTGCACGGGGAACATCACCAGCACATAGTCGATGAAGGCGCAGAGCAGACGCATTATCCCGCGGACGAGACGCTTTTTATCCATGTGCCTTTCTACCTTCTCCCATGCTCTCGAAAACGTTTTTGTCAGGGATAGGATAGCACATCTGCATTTTTTTGTATAGTCACATTCTGAACAAATTCCGAGCGCGTTTTTTGACTAAACGGCCCAGATGCAATCAAAAAGGACGGGCCGGAGCCCGTCCTTTCGGAGCTTTTCAGTTGTCGGGCCTCGTGCTGCCGCGCACGACCAGCTCGTACATCATGTCGTTCAGGTGGGCCTTTTCAGTGCCCTCTATCTTATCATAGACGGCCTGGCCGGCGATGTAGCCCATGCGGTAGAAGTTCTGGCGGATGGTGGTGAGGCCGCCGTAGAGATAGCGGGCGATGGGAATGTCGTCAAAGCCGGCTACGAGGATGTCCCGGCCAACGCTGCGGCCGAGGTCCCCGATGGCGCGGCAGGCGCCTATTGCCATGAGGTCGCTGGCGCAGAAGAGGGCGTCGATTTCCGGGTCGTCCTGCAGGAGGCGCCAGACCTTGTTGTAGGCTGTAATGTCGTCGAAGTCGGCGTAAACTATGCGGCCCGGGAGCACCCCGAGCCCTGCCTGCTCCATGGCCCGGCGGTAGCCTCTCTCGCGCAGGAGGGAGACGTCCGCGACGGAGCTGCCGTTTATCATGGCGATGTTCCGCCTGCCGCAGCGCAGCAGGTGGTTCACGGCGTCAAAGGCGGCGCGGCTGTTGTCGATGGTGATGTCCATGACGCGGCTGTCGGGCGTGCGCATGTCAATGAAGGCGCAGGGTATGTCAATGTCGCCGAGCTGCTCCAGGTAGCGGTCGTTGGTGCGGAAGCCGGAGCAGATGAGGCCTGTGAGCTGCTTTTTGAGGCAGAGCACCTTGAGGGACTGCTGTTGCTGCTGGAGACCGTCGGTGGTCAGGAGTATGAACTCGATGCCGTTGTCTTGGCAGGCGTGGCAGACGCCGCTGAGGATACCATAAACTGCGCCGGAGGGGTCCGTGGGCTTGAGGTCGTTTATGAGCAGGCCGATGACCTTGTCGGCCTTGCCGCCCATAGTCCTGCCTGCGGCGTTGGGGACGTAGTTGAGCTCCTCCGCTATTTCGCGTATTCTCTGTCTGGTTTCGGGATTGACATCCGAGTAATCGTTCAGAGCCTTGGATACCGTTGTGATGGAGACCCCGGCCTTTTTCGCCACGTCCCGAATCGTGGTCCTGTCCATACGCTTTCACCTCAGCTATAAGAATAGCACATCCGAAAGCGTTTTCCAAGACAGATTTCTTACATATTTGTTAAAAAACGCAAATGCGCAGCCGTTTCACAGCAGCATGAGCCGCAGTATCTCCTTATCCGTTCCGGCCATGCCGCGGGAGCCGAGGGAGCCTATGCGGCGGATGGTCTCCTCTGTGTCGGCGGCCACTATGCCGTCGCCGCCGGCGAAGCGCTTGCCCTGCATGGCCAGGCGGTGGGCCAGGAAGGCGGAGTCGAGCGCCGCCGCGATCTTTGCCGCGCAGGAGGCCTTCGCCCCGTCGCAGACCATGCCCGAGACCACGGCCAGCGTGTTCACCACCGAGGCGGCTATCTCCTCCCGGCTGCCCCCGCGCAGCCAGGTCGCCGCCGCGGCCACGCCGCTGGAGGCGCTCGTCGCGCCGCAGTAGGCCGAGAGCCGGCCTATGTGCCGCTTGACGTGCACCGAGACGAGGTTGCTGATGAGCAGCGCCCGGAGCAGCTGCTCGTGGCTGCTGTCCCAGGACTCCGCCAGCGAGATGACCGGCAGGGACACTGTCAGTCCCTGGTTGCCGCTGCCGGAGTTTATGACCACCGGCATCAGGCAGCCGCTCATCCTCGCGTCGCTGCCCGAGGCGGCCATGGCGGCGGCGCGGACATAGGGGCCGTAGTTCGCGTGCTCCAGCAGGGCGCGGCCTACGTTCAGGCCGTATTCACCCAGAAAGCCCTCGATGGCTATGGCCCTGTTGCATTCGATCTGGCTTTCAAGCAGCTCCCGCTCCGAGGAAAGGTCCGTGCCCTCGGCGTAGTCCAGAATACCGTTGAGGCTCAGACATTCGTAGTCCGGCCCACCGGCGGACTGCTGCTCTCCCGCGCCGCCGGCTGCCAGCTCCTCGCCGTCCAGGCGGCGGCCGACTATGTTGGTGTGCGAGCCGCGTATCTCCACCTCGGCGCGGTGCGCCCCGCCCTCGGCGGACAGACGTATGTGCAGCGGCTCCTCCGACTCCAGCAGCCCGACGCTGCAGGCGCCGGATTCAAGCAGCGCGGCCGTCTCGGCCCTGTGCGCATCCGTGACGCCGTGGAGCACGTTCAGCCCCGCCCCGGCGTCGCCCCCGACGGCGCCTATGAGCGCGGCGGCCTCGATGCCGCGCAGGCCGCCCGTGCCCGGAACTATGACGCTCTTCACATTTTTTACGATATTGCCGCTGCAAAGGACAACGAGACGCTCGGGCATTGCTCCCAGGGTCTGCCTCGCGACGGCGGCGGCATAGGCTATGGCGATGGGCTCCGTGCAGCCGGTGGCGTATACCAGCTCGCAGCGGAGTATCTCTCTATAAGTGTCAAAAAACTCCATAAGCACCCCCAAGATCTATGTCGCAGTCTGTCTTGTGTATAATACGATTATAAATACAAAGCCCCGCCCCGTCAACGAGCGGGTGTAGATTTTGACGAATTTACACGATAAGCGCCGGAGAGGGCCTGTGCAAAGCGACGGGCGCAGGCAAGAAGGCTTTGACATCCCGAGCCGGGGGTAATATAATTTTACAAGCATGAACGAACGCTTGCCCTGGAGGAGAACATGGACGAGAGCCTGCTTTTGGTGCAGAAAATAAAGGCGATGTACAGCGCGCGGAGCTTCTCGAAGGCCGACGACAGCATTGCGGGATACATCCTTGGCGACCCGGGCCGCCTTGCGGGCGCGACGGCGAACTCCCTGGCCGAGGCCACGGGGACCAGTCCGGCCACTGTGGTCCGCTTCTGCCGCAAGCTGGGCTTCAGCGGCTTCACGGAGCTGAAGAACAGCGCCGCCAACCACATCGTCGAGACCGCCCGGGACATGAGCCTGCGCCCCGGGGACGACGCCGGGACCGTCAAGAACAAGGTCATCGGCTACACGAAGCTGATAATGGACGAGCTGGGGGAGACGCTGGACGACGGGGCCCTGGCCGAGGCCGCGAGGCTCATCTCCGAGGCGCGCAGCCTAGTCATCGTCAGCGAGGGCGGCTCCGGTACCATCAGCCGCGCGGCCTACGACATCTTTTTGAAGCTGGCCATCCCCTGCCGCTGCATAGAGGACGCCGTCTTCCAGGCGATGGAGATAAGCATGATGGGGCCGGAGGACCTGCTGCTCATCATCGTGAACTCCGGCCGGACCTGGAACGTCCTGCAAAACGCCGCCTATGCCAAGGAGCGGGGCCTCAAGACCGTCGGCATCGTCGGCCCGGCGAACTCGCCCCTGTCGAAGTACCTGGACGTCGAGATACTGACGAGCGTCTTCAGCAGCGACTATTTCAGCGACATCTGCGCCGCCCGGGCCTGCGAGCTCGTCACCGTTTCCGTCCTCCACTCCATCATCGCCCTCAGCCGCACGCGGGAGCAGATGGACAAGAGCCGCGAGATAGGGCTGGCCATCGAGAAGAAGCGCCTGCCGCCCAAGTGAACAGCCTCTGCTGACGCCGCCGGCCCCCGGGCCGGCGGCTTTTTCGCGCCCCGGCTCAAGCGCCGCCCGGACGGAGCTCCGGCGCTTTACACAAAAACAGCGTCGCCTTTTCCGACTGTTGCACGATATTTCATTGCAAGCGAAGAATATTGAGATCATCTCCCCTCCGCCCGTTGACTTTGCGTGTTTCATGTAGTAGCATATATATGCCCATAATAATGAAATACAATGAAACACACATGAGGAGGCCGGGCGTCCCGAGAGGCCGCCGCGCCTTGGGGAAAGCACAAAAAGGAAGAAGGAGATGCTGAAAATGAAGGTACTCATGATAGGCGCCGGGGACATAGCCCGCTCTCACGCCCGGGCCGTGGTGAAGCTGGGCGGCTCCATCGCCGGGGCGTACGACGTGAACGCCGAGGGCCTGCGGAGCTTTGCCGGGGAGTTCGGCTGCGACGCGCTGGAATATGGGCAGATACCCGGATACCTGGACGGCGTGGACTACGCCGTCATCTCCACCCCGCCGACCAAGCGCCTGGACTACTGCGAGATGGTGCTCTCGAGGCGCGTGCCGCTCTACCTTGAAAAGCCCGTCGCCGCGACGCTGGAGGACGCGCGGAAGATAGCGGACATGGCGAAGCGCAGCGGCGCGAAGATCGTAGTCGGCTTCGCCCACCGCTACCGCCCGGCCTTTGTGAAGCTGCACGAAATGGTCGGGAGCGGCATGTTCGGGCAGCCCGTGAACGTGTTCAGCTGCCGCGTCGGCCCCGGCTTCGGCTACGGGAAGAACAACGCCGGCTACGGCGCCTCCTGGCGCACGGACCCCAAGCTCGCCTGCGGCATGACCATAGAGTCCGTCTCCCACGAGTTCAACCTCCTGAGCTCCCTGGCGGGCGAGTTCGAGACCATCGCCTGCAACGTCAGGGGCACGATAGACGCCCTCCCGCAGTACGACACGAACTCGACCATGGTCATGCGCTGCAAAAACGGCGCCGTGGCCTCCATCATGACCAGCTGGAGCTCCGGCGCGGGCGCGAACCTCAAGGGCTACATAGGCACGCGGGGCAGCATACTCCTGAAGGGCCGCAGCATGTTCGAGTTCGACGAGTTAAGCTACAGGACCGTGGACATGGAGCAGGAGGAGGCTATCCGCTTCAACGACTCCTACGACCTCAACAAGGACGGGGTCATCCTCCACGTGCACGAGCATTTCCAGGACTGCCTCAAAAGCGGGAAGCCCGTCCTCACGGGGCTCGACGAGGGCATGAAGGTGCTCCGCCTCTCCATCGCGGCTCTGGAGTCCTCCCGGGAGCGGAGGACCGTGGAGCTGGGCGACTACTGGACGCTCTGAAAGGCGGCGGACGGGCCTGCTTTTTTTGCGTCTCCGGCGCATAAGCTTCCGCAGGCAAGTTAGAATACAGGTATCAAACTGCGGACGGAGGCCGGAGAGTATGGGAAAGAAGATGACGGCCGCGCTTATCGCGGCCTACGGGCGGAGCCTGCGAGGCAGAGAGCGCAGCCCCGGCACGGTGGAGAAATATCTGCGGGACATAGGCGCGTTTTCCCGCTGGCTGGGCGGCGGGACGGTCTCGGGCGAGACGGCGGCCCGGTGGAAGGCGCACCTGCTGGAGCAGGGCTACGCCCCGGCGACGGTGAACTCCATGCTGGCGGCGGTGAACGGCCTGTTCCGCTTCCTGGGCTGGGAGGACTGCCGCACGCGCTCGCTGCGGCTGCAGCGGCGGATGTTCAGGGAACCGGGGCGGGAGTTGACGCGCGCGGACTACGAGCGCCTGCTGCAGGCGGCGCGCGGGCAGGGCCGGGAGCGGCTGGAGCTGCTGATGGAGACCCTCTGCGCCACGGGCATAAGAGTCAGCGAGCTGGGCTATATCACCGTGGAGGCGGCGAAAAGGCGCCGGGCCGAGATATCGCTCAAGGGCAAGGTACGTGTCATCCTGCTGCCGGGGAAGCTCAGCCGCAAGCTGCTGAGCTATGCGGCAAGGCAAAAAACCGCCTCCGGCGCGATATTCCGCACCGGGAGCGGCAGGCAGCTGGGCAGGCGCCAGGTCTGGGCGGAGCTGAAGGCCCTGTGCAGGCACGCGGGCGTGGAGCCCGCCAAGGTCTTCCCGCACAATTTCAGGCACCTCTTCGCCCGGGTGTTCTACAAGGCCAGCCGGGACATCGCCAAGCTGGCGGACCTGCTGGGCCACTCGTCCCTGGAGACGACGCGGCTCTACCTTGCGGACTCCGGCGCGGAGCACCTGAGGCAGCTCGAGCGGCTGGGCCTTGTGACATAGTCAAAATCAATATTTTGTCCCGCATGCAGACCCGGCTGAAAGGCAGAGACTACATATTCTCACAAATTATAACATGTGTCCGCCCTCTGTGCAAGCAGTTTCCAGCAAAAGGGCGCAAAAACCCGAGACCGCAGTACGAATTTTCAACTGCGGCCCTGGTTTTTGCGCCCTTTCCCGCGCCCCGAGCGGCCCGGCCCCGCCCGCAGGAGGCCCGGAGGGGCCCGCGGACCGGCGCTCCGGCGCGGCGCATGGGACAAAATATTGATTTTGTGACAAGGGGGACGACGAACGATGCAAAAGAGGATACTTGGCATTCTGTTGAGCTGCCTGCTGCTGCTCTCATTGATGCCGACGGCCGCGCTTGCGGTGGAGGGGGAGCTGCCGGACCTCTCCCAGGAGACCTGGGCGGCGCACAAGGGGCACGAGGACTGGACCGCCCTCTCTGCGCTGAGCGGCACCGAGCTCAGGCTTCAGGACGGCAGCTACTACCTCGATGCCGACAGGGCGCTCAAGAGCGTGACGATAGAGGGAGACGTCACCCTCTGCCTGAGCGGCAAGACCCTCAGCTGGGAGGGCGCGGCCCTCAACAACGACCTGATAACGGTTGAGCCCGTGGCGACCCTGCACCTTTGCGACTGCGCCGTGGAGCGCGGCGCCATAGCGGGGCAGAACTACGGCGGCGCGCTCATAGCCGTGAGCGGCAGGCTGGAGATGTATCAGGTGGACCTCCGCTGCGGCGAGCGGCTCTATACCGAGGGGCTGACCTCGGCGGCGGGCAGCACCTGCGTCGTCCAGGACTGCTCCATCAGCCAGACGGACTATGAAAAATACTCGTCCGACGGCGTGACGAACAGCGGGGAGATGACCCTCATAGACACGCAGGTCAGCGGCTTCGGCGTCTGCGTGACGAACTACAAGGGCGAACTCACCATGAGCGGCTGCCGCGTGACCGCGCCCCAGTTCTGCGCCCTGGTGAACTCCAGAGGCATGGACAAAGACAACCTGAGAGACGCCTCGGCGGAGCTGACGGGATGTGTGCTGGAGAAGGGCAGCCTCGGCAACTACGTAGCAGTCTACAACGGGGGAGACATCCACAGCTCGGCCGTCCAGCTCACCGCATATGCCGGCAGCCTCACGCTGACAGACTGTACGTTCGGGGGCCTGGAAAGCAGCAATGAAACCAACTCGAACGAGCTGGACCCCAAGACAGTGGTGGTGAGCATCAGCGGCGGCAGCTCGTCGGGCAATATAATCAACCAGGGCCAGATGACCATCAGCGGATGTGAGATCAGCGGCAGGGTGAGAAACATTGACAGCTACTTTGGCGGCAACAGTCCCTACCCCGCGGAGGACTTCAGGCTCGCCATGGAGGACTGCACCGTGTCGGTGACTGACGACTCCGCCGTCGAGGTCGATGGCGGCGCTGCCCAGCTGACCGGCTGCCTTCTGAGCGCCGAATGCACGGAGCAGAGCTTCGCTTATACGGTAAGCGTGAGTGATGCCTCGGCCACGCTGACAGACTGCACGGTCTCGATGGACGCTTCCCAGGTGACCCAGTGGGACTATGGTTATGAGATCCAGGCGCTCGTGGTCGGATATCCCTTCAGCGGCGTTAACGTATATACGGATGGAGCGGTGGAGCTCAGCGGCGGCAGCATCGAGGCCAAGGGCCCCTTTGCCTGCGGCCTGAAGACATCTCTGCTCGAGGGCGCGGAGATGTCCGTAACGGACACGAAGATAACCGCGCCGGTGGGCGTCAGCGCCCGCGGCGCGGCAGAAGGCTCCTATCCCTATTACTATATAGACGGGGAATATTCCGAGGAAAACTCTGTGCCGTTTGAAGCAGGGGACACGGCCCTTGTGCTGGACGGGGTGGAGATAGAGGCCGAAAAGTACGGCGTGGAGTGCGGCGGCGGCGTGACCATAAGGGGCAGCAGCATCCACGGCGGCGAGGCCGGCCTGTACAGGGAAGGCGTCGTGATCCTGAATATATTTGAGCAGTCGGATACTCCATATGGAGACATCGTAACGCTCCTTCTCGAATCTGATTTTATCAATATGGGCGGCCGGGTCTCCCTGTCCAACAGCACGCTCTCCGGCGGCAGCTTCGCCGCGTACCAGGCCGGGGTCCGCTGCGTTGACTATATTGACCTTGTTTCGGGCGGCAGCGGCAGCTTTGATCCCGCGCTCTATCCCGAGCTGAAGGAGGATCTGGAGGCCGCCGTCGGACGGATCATGCTGGGCAGCGGCGTCACGCTGGAGGGAGAGACGCAGCTGGGCAGTTCCGTCCTCTCCGGCATCAGCGCCGTGGACGAGGGCGGCGCTCCCTATGACGGCGCCGCCCTCAGCGTGGGCTACTACGGGACGCCCGCGGAGGGAGACCCCATCATCGAAAACGTGACGGAGCAGACCCAGGGGCTCTTCGCCCTCAAATATCCCCAGGACTGGAAGCTCATCCCCAGCGCGGACGGCGGCCGGATGGTGCTGCACTACTCCCCGACGGTGTATCACAAGATAACCGCGACCGCCGGCGAGGGCGGCGCAGTCTCGCCCTCCGGCGAGGTCAGCGTTGAGGAGGGCACGGACCAGACCTTCACCTTCGCGCCCGAGGACGGCTGGCGCGTGGCCTCCGTCAAGGTGGACGGCAGGAACGTCCGGTGGTCCGGCAGCAGCTACACCTTCAGCGCCGTGACGGCCGACCACACGCTCGAAGTCGGCTTCAAGCGCGACAGCGGCGGCGGCGGAGTACCCGTCCCCGTCCCGGGCGCGCAGTTCGTCATAGACGCCTCGGCAAACGCGGGCGGCTCCATCTCGCCCGAGGGCAGGGTGCCCGTCCCCGCCGGAGGGAGCAGGACCTTCGCCATCGTCCCCGGCGAGGGACACAGGATAGTCCGCGTGCTTGTGGACGGCGTGGACGTCGGCGCGGTCTCGAGCTACACCTTCGAGAACGTGCGTGAGGACCACAGCATCGAGGCGGTCTTCGCGCCCGCGGGCTCCGGCGTCTCCGCCTGGCTCGAGACCAGCGGGCACCCGGCCTACCTGAGCGGCTACGAGGACGGCAGCTTCGCCCCGGACAGCGGCATGACCCGCGCCGAGGCGGCCCAGATGTTCTATAACCTCCTGCTGGACAAGGACGTGCCCGTGACCGCGGCCTTCTCCGACGTGCCCGCGGACGCCTGGTATGCCGACGCGGTGAACGCCCTGGCCTCCCTGGGCATCCTCCAGGGCGTAGGGGAGGGCGTGTTCGCCCCCGCGCGGCCCATCACCCGCGCGGAGTTCGCCGCCATCGCCCTGCGCTTCACCGACGCCCGCCCCGCCGGGCAGGACGTCTTCAGCGACGTGGGCCCCGGGGACTGGTTCTGCGGCGACGTGAGCTCCGCGGCGGCCCTGGGCTGGATAAACGGCTATGAGGACGGCAGCTTCCGCCCCTGGAACAGCATCAGCCGCGCCGAGGTCGCGGCCGTCGTGAACCGTATGCTGGGCCGCAGCCCCGACAGGCAGTTCATAGACGCGAACCCCGGCTCTCTGCTGCTCTTCAAGGACCTCGCGCCGGGCCACTGGGCCTATTACCAGATAGTCGAGGCCGCGAACGCGCACGACTATCTGCTCTCCGGCGGCGCCGAGAGCTGGACGGGCCTCAAATAAGCGCAGACCCCAAAAAACAGAGCGGGACGCCCAAGGGCGTCCCGCTTTTTCAGCACTCTATGGCGACCTTCACCACGCCGTCGCGGCGGTTTTCAAAGAGCTCGTAGGCGGCCTCGATCTCGCGCAGGGGGTAGCTGTGCGTTATGAGGGGCGTCGTATCGAGCAGGCCCCGGGCAATGAGTTCCAGCGTCTCGGCGCAGCGGCAGCCGTCCACGCCGCCGGTCTTGAAGGTGAGGTTCTTGCCGTACATGTCCGGCAGGGGCAGGGCCTGCGGCCCGTCGTAGAGGGCCACGATGGTGACGACGGCGTTGGGCCGCGCGCAGTCCCAGGCCAGGCGGAAGCTCTCGGGCGTGCCCGCCACCTCCAGTACGGCATCCGCCCCTCCGTGGGCGCTGTGGGCGAGCACGAAGTCCCGCAGACCCTCAGGCCCCGTCACCAGCACCTCCGGCCAGTGCCGGCGCACGAAGTCCCGCCTGCCCGCGTCCGCCTCGCAGACGATGACGCGGCCCGGCGACTTTAGCAGCACGCACTGGAGCGTACACAGCCCCGTCGGCCCCGCGCCGATGATGAGCGCCGTGTCCCCGGGGCTTATCTCCGCGATGTCCGCGGCCCAGTAGCCCGTCGCCAGCAGGTCGCCCACGAAGAGCGCCTGCCTGTCCGAGACGCCCTCGGGTATGCGGTCCAGCCCCTGGTCCGCGTGCGGCACGCGCACGTATTCGGCCTGCCCGCCGTCTATGCGGCAGCCGAGCGCCCAGCCGCCGTCGGGGTCCGTGCAGTTGTTCACCCAGCCCCTTTTGCAGAAGAAGCACTCCCCGCAGAAGGTCTCGACGTTCACCGTCACCCTGTCGCCGGGACGGACGGAGCGCACCGCGGGGCCGACTGACTCCACGACGCCCACCATCTCGTGCCCGACGGTTATGCCGGGCACGGCGCGGGGTACGGAGCCGTGCTTTATGTGCAGGTCGCTCGTGCAGATGCTCGCGAGAGTCACCTTTACGATGGCGTCCCGTTCGTCCAGCAGCACGGGCTTGGGCTTTTCTAGCAGCGCGAATTTCCCGCGCTCGACGTATGTGTAGGCCAGCATGGCGTATCCCTCCGAAAAAGTTTTCACCGCAAGTTTACCACTTCCGCCGCCCGGCGGCAAGCGGCGTCACCAGCAGCGCTTGCAGGCCTCGTAGCCCTGGGAGATGGCGTAGTCGAGCGTGACCTGCCACGAGGTCTTGGTATTGCCGCAGTCGGGGATGCAGTGGTACTTTGAGCCGGTGCTGGTTATCCAGACCATGACGCCGCTGCCTGAGCCGCCGCCGTCCGCGCCGACCGCGGCGTCCGCGGAGCCGCCTGGCGACGCCCCGCCGGATGTGCTGGAAGAAGAGCCCGAGGCCGAGCCGTCACCGGATGCTTCGGCCGTGCCGCCGCCCGATGAAGTCCCGCCGGTCTGAGCCTGCCCGGAGCCGTTTCCCGACGCTGCCTGGGACGGCGAGGGCGTCGGCGCTGGGGTGGGAGCAGGCGTGGGCGACGGAGTGGGCGCGGGTGTTGGTGATGGAGTGGGCGTCGGAGCAGGAGTGGGCGTTGGAGCAGGGGTGGGCGTCGGAGTGGGCGCAGATGTCGGAGCGGGCTCCGATACGGCCTCGGACGTGGGCTGGACGAGCGGCTGCGCGCTCTCGGCCGGGTTTTTCGACTCGTCCATGGCATTGCCTACGGCGCCGATGACGAGCAGCGCTATTATGAGCCAGAACCACCATTTTTGGTAAAATTTCTTTTTCATTCCATTCTCCCCTTTGACTGCCATTTTACCACCTGACTTCCAGCTGTCAACAGCCGCTGCGGAAAGGTTTGAAAGCGGCGGCGCGGCGTGTTATGATGAGAACAGAAGTTTGAAAAACAATGCACAGGAGGGCTGCCCATGTACGATTTCGACGAGATAATAGACCGCCGCCGCACCAACGCCATGAACACCGACGGCTTCCGCGACTACATCTTCCACGCGGACGAGAGCATGGTGTTCCCGTACAAGGACGAGGAGTTCATCCGCATGTGGGTCGCGGACATGGAGTTCGCCACGCCGGACGTCGTCATAGACGGCATCCGCGAGCGGCTGGACAAGCGCATCTTCGGCTATACCCGCGTCTTTGAGAAAAGCTATTTTGACGCCTTCGCCGCCTGGTGCCGCCGCCGTTACGGCTGGGAGTTCGGGAGGGAGGAGCTTGTCATGTCCAACGGCGTCATCCCCGCGCTCTTCGAGCTCGTGGAGTACATCTGCGCCCCGGACGAGAAGGTGCTGTTCCTCACCCCGTCCTACGCCTATTTCAAATATGCCGCCGACCACAGCGCGCGGGAGTATGTCTGCTCCGACCTCGTGAACACGGATGGGTACTACAGCATCGACTGGGACGACTTCGAGCGCAGGTGCGCCGACGAAAAGACCAGGCTCTTCATCCACTGCAACCCCCACAACCCCAGCGGCCGCGTCTGGAGCCCGGAGGAGCTCGAGCGCCTCGCGGATATACTCGAACGGCACGATATGTGGGTCATCTCGGACGAGATACACTGCGATCTGCTCCGCCGCGGCCTCGTTCACACGCCTCTGGGCAAAGTCATGCCGGACTACGGGAAACTCGTCACCTGCATGGCCCCGAGCAAGACCTTCAACATGGCGGGGCTCATGCTCTCAAATATCCTCATCCGCGACGAAGGGCTGCGCAGGACCTGGCTGGAGCGGCACTACAACTTCGACAACCCCCTGAGCATCGCGGGCGCGCAGGCGGCCTACGAGAAGGGCGAGCCCTGGCTCACGGAGCTGCAGGCCTATCTCGACGCCAACTTCGCCTTCGCGGGCGAGTACCTGGCCGGGCACCTGCCGCGCGCGAAATACCGCGTGTCCGAGGCGACCTACCTCGCCTGGGTGGACCTCGGAGAGTACTTCGCGCCCGATGAGGACCTGCCCATGTTCTTCGCCTACCGCGCGGGCGTCCTGCTTGAGGGCGGGAACATGTTCGTGCAGAACTCGGACTGCTTTATCCGCCTGAATCTTGCCTGTCCGCGCGCCGTGCTGGAGGAGGGCCTCCGCCGCATCTGCGTGGCCGTCAACACCAAACACACGGAGCCCTACAGAGGCGAAAACTGAAAAAACCGCCCCGGACATCTCGTCCGGGGCGGTTTTCACTCTGCCATGGCCTCGAGGGTGGGGCCGGTGAGGCGGTAGGTGGTCCAGTCGCTCTGGGGAGCGGCGCCGAGGGAGAGGTAGAAGTCTATGCTCGGCTTGTTCCAGTCGAGGCAGGCCCAATCGAGCCTGCCGCAGCCGCGATCGAGCGCCGTGCGCGCCAGATATCCGAGCAGCGCCCGGCCACAGCCGTGGCCGCGGTACTCAGGCTTCACAAAGAGGTCCTCCAGATAGATGCCGCCGCGGCCCAGGAAGGTCGAGAAATTCCCGAAAAACAGCGCAAAGCCGACCTCTTTCCCATCTGCCACTGCGAAAACTACCTCCGCGCCGTGCTTTTCAAACAGCCACTCGTGCAGCAGCTCCTCCGTCGCCACGACCTCGTCCAGCATGTGCTCATAGTCCGCGAGCTCGCGGATGAAATCCAGAATGAGCGTCTCGTCCCCGGGGACGGCCCGCCTTATCTCTATATTTTCCATACCTTCCTCCGATGCTCAGAATAAAAGGGGAGCCGGTGCCAGCGGCACCGGCTCCCAAAGCTGTGTTTTTATCAATACATGCCGCCCATGTCGGGAGCAGCGGGGGCCGGGGCCGCCTTCTCGGGCAGGTCGGCCACAAGGCTCTCGGTGGTGAGCACCATGGCAGAGACGGAGGCGCTGTTCTCGATGGCGCTGCGGCAGACCTTGGTCGGGTCCACGATGCCCATGGCTATCATGTCGCCGAACTTGTCGTTCGCAGCGTCGTAGCCGAAGGTGGCGCTGCGGGAGGCGGCGACCTTCTCCAGGATGACCGCGCCCTCGACGCCGGCGTTGGAGGCTATCTGGCAGATGGGGGCCAGCAGGGCCTTGGCAACGATGCCAGCGCCGGTCTTCTCGTCGCCGCTGAGGCTCTTTTCGAGCTTGGCAGCGGCCTTGGAGGCCATGACGTAGGCGCTGCCGCCGCCGGCGACTATGCCTTCCTCAACGGCCGCGCGGGTCGCGTTCAGGGCGTCCTCGATGCGGAGCTTCTTCTCCTTCATCTCGGTCTCGGTGGCCGCGCCGACCTTGATGACGGCCACGCCGCCGGAGAGCTTCGCCAGGCGCTCCTGGAGCTTCTCGCGGTCGTAGTCGGAGGTGGTGATGCCGATCTGGTTGTTGATCTGGGCGATGCGGTCCTTGATGGCGCTGCTGTCGCCGGCGCCGTCAACGATGATGGTGTTCTCCTTCGTCACCTTGACCTGGCGCGCGCGGCCCAGCATGGCGACGTTCGCGTCCTTGAGCTCCATGCCGAGGTCGGAGCTGATGACCTGGCCGCCGGTCAGGATGGCGATATCCTGCAGCATCTCCTTGCGGCGGTCGCCGAAGCCGGGGGCCTTGACGCAGACGCAGGTGAAGGTGCCGCGCAGCTTGTTGAGGATGATGGTGGCGAGCGCCTCGCCCTCGACGTCCTCAGCGATGATGAGCAGCTTCTTGCCGGCCTGCACGATCTGTTCGAGCAGGGGGAGTATCTCCTGGATGTTGGAGATCTTCTTGTCGGTGATGAGGATGTAGGCGTCGTCGATGACGGCTTCCATCTTCTCGTTGTCGGTGACCATGTAGGGGGTGATGTAGCCGCGGTCGAACTGCATGCCCTCGACGACCTCGCTGTAGGTCTCGGCGGTCTTGCTCTCCTCGACGGTGATGACGCCGTTCTGGCTGACCTTCTCCATGGCCTCGGCTATCAGGCGGCCGATGAGCTCGTCGCCGGAGGAGATGGTGCCGACGCGGGCGATATCCTGGCTGCCGGAGACGGGCTGGCTGTTCGCGCGGATCTCGGCCACGGCGGCCTCGGTGGCCTTCTGGATGCCGCGGCGCATGACCATCGGGTTCGCGCCCGCGGCCAGGTTCTTCAGACCCTCACGGATCATGCTCTGGGCCAGCAGGGTGGCGGAGGTGGTGCCGTCGCCGGCGACGTCGTTGGTCTTCGTGGAGACCTCGCGGATGAGCTGAGCGCCCATGTTCTCGAAGGCGTCCTCAAGCTCTATCTCCTTGGCGATGGTCACGCCGTCGTTCGTGATCAGCGGGGAGCCGAACTTCTTGCCCAGAACGACGTTCCTGCCCTTGGGGCCGAGGGTTATCTTGACGGTGTCGGCGAGCTGATTCACGCCGCGCTCTATGGCCTTGCGGGCCTCTTCACCATATATGATCTGCTTTGCCATTGTGTTTCCCTCCAAAAATTACTCGACTATCGCAAGGATGTCGCCCTGCTTGACTATCGTGAGCTCTTCCTCGTCAATCTTGACCTTGGTGCCGCTGTACTTGCCGACCAGCACGGTCTGGCCCTTCGACACCGACATGACTACCTCGTTGCCGTCAACCATGCCGCCGGGGCCGACTTCGATGACCTCGTAAAGCTCGGGCTTCTCCTGCGCGGAGGAGGCGAGGATGATGCCGCTCTTGGTCTTCTCCTCGGCTTCCTTCTGCTTCAGAACGACCCTGTCGGCCAAAGGCGTGAGTTTCATTATATATTACCTCCTAGAAATTATAAAATACAGCTTTAGCGGGTTAGCACTCAAACGGCCTGAGTGCTAACCCGCTTATAAAAATAACACATTTCTGAAAATTGTCAAGGACTTATATATAAAAACTTGAGAATTTTTTGTTAACATTCAAGCTGGGGCGGGCTGCGCCGCGCGAGCTCAGTCGAAAAAGGCGAGACCCTTGGGGAAGATGAAGTTCACCCCGCCCGGGATGAGATCGAAGACGACGTGGCTGCCGTACTCAGCCTCTCCGTCCACGTTTATGACTTCGCTCTCGGCGGCGTCTATCTCCAGGTGACGGGTGCGGACAAAGGTTATGTACTGGGGTAAGGAGCGGTATTTGCCTTTTGCGTAGCTCAGCAGGGCGCGGACGACGGTGAGCCTGGAGACGCCGGAGACGATGAGCACATCCATCAGCCCGTCGTCCGGCCTTGCGTCGTTCGTGGGATTGAAGCCGCCGCCGTAGAAGCGCCCGTTGCAGACGCAGACCAGGTTCAGCTCCGGCCCGCAGGTGAGGCCCTCAGCCCGGGCGGTCATGGTGGTGGTGATGCTCTTGACGTAGTTGGCCACGAGGGAGACTACATAGCCCGCCGCCCCGCCTATGAGGGGCATGCCGCTATATTTGTGCACGTCCGTGCCGACGCGCGCGTCGAGGCCCATGGAACAGATGTTCACGCTGTACCTGTCGTTGCACTTTATGACGTCTATGGGCCTGACTTCGCCGTTTATTAGCTCCGTGAGGTCGAAGAAGCGGTCCTTGCCTGGGCCGAACATCTTGATGAAGTCGTTGCCTGTACCACAGGGAAAGTGTGTGACGGCCACGTTGGACAGACCGGCGGCGCCGTTCACGCACTCGTTGAGGGTGCCGTCTCCGCCGCAGGCATAGACGCGCAGCTCCGCCCCGTCCGCGGCGGTCTCGCGTATGTGGCGGCAGGCGTCCATAGGCGCTTCGGTGACGTATATCTCAAACTCGTCCCGCGAGCGCTGCTCGGCCGGGAGACGGTCAATGGCCTCGTTGATGAGCCTCAGCTTCTCTTCCGGCTTTTGTTTGCCCGCGACGGGATTGACTACAAATAAATGCTTCATCTGCGGCTGCCCCCATTTTTATATATGTAAAGCTCACATCTTATCATGCCGTTATACAGCCTGCGCTTCCTGTCTGCGCTGCGGCCGAGGCACCTCTCCAGCTCGGTGTGGGAGCTGAGCAGATAGAGCTCCCAGCCCTGGGCCTTGGCGAGCGCCCTGCCGAAGTCGGCGTAGAGCCGCTCGGCCTCGCGCTTTTCCAGGAGCCTCTCGCCGTAGGGCGGGTTAGTTACGATGACGCCCCGCTCCGTCGGCCTGGAGAATCCCCGCGCGTCCGCGACGAAAAACTCGATAAGGCGCTCGACTCCCGCGCGCTTTGCGTTGGCGCGGGAGATCTCCACGGCCTTAGGGTCGATGTCCGAGGCGAAAATATGGTAATCGCCGTTATATTCGCGCGCCCTTGCAGCCTCGCGTTCGACGCTCCATATGCCGGAGGGCAGGCAGGGCCACTTCTCGGCTGAGAAGTTGCGGCTGATGCCCGGCGCGCGGCCCTTGGCGGCGAGCGCGGCCTCGATGGCTATGGTGCCGCTGCCGCAGAAGGGGTCGCAGAAGTCTCCGCGCCCGCGGTAGCCCGCGATGTCCACCATCGCGGCGGCGAGCGTCTCGCGCAGGGGCGCTACCACCTGTGCGGGCCGGTAACCACGCTTGTGCAGGCCCGTGCCGCTGGTGTCGAGGAAGATGCGCGCCTCGTCCTTCATGATGGTGAACTGTATCTGGTGCAGCGCCCCGGTCTCGGGCAGGCGGGAAAGGCCGTAGGCCGCGCCCATGCGCACGGCGGCGGCCTTTTTTATTATGCTCTGGCAGTCCGGCACAGAGTGCAGCGCGGATTCAAGCGCCCAGCCCTTGACCGGGAAGGCCGCGTCCCGGGGCAGCCAGTCCTCGAGCGGTATGGCGCGCACGCCCTCGAAGAGCTCTTCAAAGCTCCGGGCGGGGAAGCACCCCAGTTCGAGCAGTATGCGCTCAGCAAAGCGGGAGCGGATGTTTGCCCGCGCCAGGCCTGCCGCGTCAGTTTCAAAGAGCACGCGCCCATTCTCGGGCGCGACATTTTCCATTCCCATGTGTCTCAGCTCGTTGCCGAGCGGGCCTTCCAGCCCAAAGAGACAGGGCGCGCAGAGCCTCACCCGCGCGCCGGAATCCGTCTTGACCATACCCAATCACCATCTGAGGAGTTCTACTGTCTTTTTGCTCCTATTAAGATACAATAATAAAACTATATTGTAAATAGGCGAGTTGTGCATGCCTGCATTTCGTTCACAAATTATTTTCAAATTATTGTACATGATATACAAAAACAGTATTTAAACAAACAAAATATCAAAGAAATGTACGCAATCTAAATTTATTTGGTATTGATTTCTTGCGCGGAGGGAGGTATATTATGTGTA
>HHCFR02800__coassemble_1247_pt1 | contig 26342 bp, 21 predicted proteins | sample HHCFR02800__metabat2_high_PE_019 | metagenome-assembled genome bin HHCFR02800 | reverse complement strand
TATGTTATAACTGGTAATTTAAATCTCGACCTGAGCAGCCTCTCAAGCTCAGCTGCTACGCGCGTGGCTGTTAGAGTTTCAAGTAAAACAGGGAAAACGTTTGACATCACACTTTATAATTTGACTGTCAATCTAGTTCGTCATTACTATTCCAGAAGCAATAGCGTACATGACGGGCTCTTTCATGTCGAGTCGGGTTCGGTCAAGCTAAATATCAATGGCGAAAATTCCTTGACTGCAACGACATCATCAGGAAGTCAAAATCCAAGCAGTCCATCTTTTGCGGCCGGTGCGCCCATTATTCGTGTCAAGGAGGGTGACCTAACGCTCGCTGGCAGCGGCACACTTAAGTTGGACAATCAGGACAAAATTAACAGGCACGACTTCTCCGCCGGTATTCAGATTCACCGCGGAAGCATGACCGTGGATATGACCGGCACGCTTGAAATACACGTTGGTCTCTCAACAGTTGACCATATCGTGTGCGGTGAAGAAGACCAGCCAAAACGGGACTTGCCCGGCATGGATGCCGATGATACCACGCAGGGCAATCTTCTGATCAGGAGCGGCAGTCTGATCCTCGGCGGCGGAACTGTCGCGGAGGGCAACCTTGAAAAGGGAGCTGGGATCGCCGCCGGGCGAAGCCTGGAGATCACGGGAGGGACAATAAGTGTAGCTTCAGACCGTGCTACTGTCGGTGCTGCCGCGCCTCAATCCATCGGTGACTTTGGCAGCGTGGTCATTCGCGGCGACGGTACCAGCGTTTCAGTGGAAAACAACTATACCTCTCAATTGAAAACCGTATACGCCAAAGAAAACATGACCATAGACGGCGGTGCTTATCTCTCTGTTGTCGCTGCAGGCAGCAACGCTTACGGCATAGTCGTCGGCGAGACGCAGGCCGCTGCTCCCTACTTCACTATAGGTGGAAGCACTATCAACGTTGCAGCCACATCAAGCTGCATTGAAACATATTGCGACTTGACGGTCAACAATGGCGCAAAACTGGAGCTTGTAGGCAATTACGGCATATACTGCCGCGTCGATTACAACAGAAACAATGCTTATCCGGCATACTTTGAAAATGCAGTGGTGGACGTTCATGCGGCAAACAGCGGCATTTTGTATGGCGTCAGCAACACCGGCTCCAAGTTGGAATTTGGAGATGGTGCGGACATCACCGTTTCGAGTTTGTATGAAGGGCAGGCCGCCAGGCGGGGCGTTTACAGCGCTGCAGACATGACCATAGGCGGTAATTCTCAAATAAAAATTGACGGCTCGTTTAGTAACTGCGGCATGGGAACTGGAAACCAGGTAGACCTTACGATTGAGGACGACGCCTTTGTAAAAGTGCTCAACCGGCACGCAACAGCCGACGGCATCAGCGCAGGCGGTGAAGTTTCAATCAACTGCGAGGAATTGATTGCATCCAGTCAGAATACAGCCACTGGCAAAGGCGCTGCAGCCTCGGACGGCATTCTTATCACTGACATGGATTACGTGCCCTTGGACAAAGATGAATATTACGACAGCACCTGCATGGGCGAGCGAAACCTCATGTATGATGCAGCCGGGAACGACACAACATCACTTATGACCGGGGCAGCCTCCTCCCCTTACCTGCACGTAAAGCGCAATTCTGTTACCGTCGCCATCGTACCCGCGAACATTACGGTTTATGTCGGCGGGAATGGGTACGAGGGTGCGGTGGACGGAAGCGGCGCGCTGCTTGGGGAGGATAATGGCTTCCCGGTGCCGGGGTTCACTATCTCGGCGGAGGGGCTGGACGGATTTGACCCCACCAATGCCGTTTTGACATATCAATCCTACTCCTGGGACATCGTGCCTTACGACGGGGTGCAGGGCGCTTCACACGGGATCTACCGCTTCGACCCGCAGCCCGACAGCAACACGCATGTGATGATGCGCTTCTGGGACGAGGACCTCAACACATATGTCGACAGCGACAGCTTCGACATCGCAGGCCATCTCGACAAGGACTTCAAAATGGAGGTCTACGGCGAGAGCATTGAGATGGGATATGTTAAGCTCGTTTATGGCGGCGCTGAGTATGCCGTCACCACTGACAATGGCACGCTCAAGGTGCGAAGCACGACTGGGGACGAGGACTATGGCAGCGTCGTTGAGCGGGAGAGGGACGTCCCTCGCGGCGAACCCGGCGTTGTGGCTCATGAAGGCACGACTTACTACATAAACAACAAACCGGTTGAGGTCGTCGACGCGAGCGGCGTTAAGCTGCTCTTTGACGACATTGTCGAGGACAACAGCGCCGACGTCACCAACACGCAGCTGCTCATAAACCGCGCGGATTCTGAGCTCGGCGGAGCCTCCGCGACGCGGCGATATGAGGCCAAGTACCTCGACCTCGTGGACACCAGCAACGGCAACGCCTGGGTCGCAGCGGATGAGAACATCACCGTCTACTGGCCCCTGCCCGCGGGTACGGGGTGGAACACGAACTTCACCCTGCTCCACTTCAAGGGCCTCCACCGCGATATGGGCGTCGATGACGTGGCGGGCCGCATCAACAGCTGCACCGTCACCTCCGTCCCGATTGAAAACACCGGCACGCACGTCAAGTTTACGGTCAGCAGGGCCGGGTTCTCGCCCTTTGTCCTCGTCTGGGACGAGTACAACACGCCCATAACTCCGATTCCCGAGCCGGACGATTCGCCTGTAGGCCTCAACACCGAGGACCACGTCGCCTATATCATCGGCTATGAGGACGGCACGGTCAGGCCTGGGGCCAACATCACCCGCGCCGAGGTGGCCACCATCTTCTTCCGCCTGCTGACCGACGAGACGCGCGAAAGCTACTGGAGCCAATCCAGCGGCTTCACCGACGTCGCCTCCGGGGCCTGGTACAACAATGCGGTCTCCACCCTCACCCGCGCAGGTATCCTAGACGGATATGAGGACGGCAGCTTCCGGCCCAACGCCAGCATCACAAGGGCTGAGTTCACCAAGATCGCCGTCAGCTTCTTCAAACACGTCGGCGGGGCCTCTTCCAATCCCTTCAACGACGTGCCTGATAGCGCCTGGTATGCCGAGTTCGTCAAGGCTGCCGCGGAGCTGGGGCTCATAGACGGCTACGAGGACGGGACTTTCCGGCCCAATGCGCCGATAACGCGGGCGGAGGCCTGCACCATCGTCAACCGCACGCTGGGCCGCGCGCCGGACAAGGATAACCTTCTGCCCGAGCACGAGATGCTCACCTGGCCCGACAACAGCCGCGACGCCTGGTACTATGCCCAGATTCAGGAGGCCACGAACAGCCACGACTACCAGTGGCTCGGCGCCATCGAGCTCTGGACGGCCAAGCTCGCGGAGCGCGACTGGGATGCGCTTGAGAAGGAGTGGTCCAATGCTTACTCCGCCCCCGGCGGAGAGGTCGCACGATAGGCGCAAACACACAAAAACACCCCGGCAGGGCCGGGGTGTTTTTCTGTTTCTGTCCGCGGGGCTTGACATGGGCGCTCTAATCTGTTAGACTAAGGCTACTCTAACGGATTAGAGGTGCGTTTATATGGACACGCCAAAAGTTTTTGAGAGCGAATATCGCTTCTGCCTCATACTCTGGGAGCACGAGCCGGTGCGCAGCAGCGAGCTGGTGGCACTCTGCCGGGAGCGTCTGGGCTGGAAGCCGACGACGACCTACACGGTTATAAAGCGCCTGGCCGAGCGCGGCGTGCTGGTGAACGAGCACAGCATTGTGCGCTCCCTTGTCTCGCGCGACGAGGTGCAGGCGGCGGAGATAGACGAGCTGATGGAAAAGAAATTCGGCGGCTCGCTGCCCGCCTTCCTCGCGGCCTTCGCGCGGAACCGGCGGCTCTCCGGCGAGGAGCTGGACGAGGTGCAGCGGATGATTGACGAGTTCAGGGAGGGCGGCCATGGCTGAGATATTTCAGAAAGCGCTCAACATGAGCATTGCAGCGGGCTGGCTGATTCTAGCGGTCATCGCCCTGCGTCTGCTGCTGCGGCGGGCGCCGAAGCGCTTCAGGCTGCTGCTCTGGGCCGTCGTTGGCCTGCGCCTGGCCCTGCCCTGGAGCATCGAGAGCGCTCTGAGCCTAATCCCCAGCGCACAGACGCTTCCGGAGGGCATCATGCTTGAACGCGCGCCGGTGCTTGACACTGGCATTTCCGCGCTGAACGGAGCCATAAATCCGGGCTTTACCGCCGCCTTCACGCCCGAGCTGGGGGCGAGCGCGAACCCCCTGCAGGTCTTGCTGCCCATCGCTGCGGCGTTTTGGATGCTCGGTGCGGCGGCGATGCTGCTCTGGGCGCTGGTTAGCTGGCTCAGACTGCGGAAGCGGGTACGCGAGGCGGTACGGCTTGAGGAAAACGTCTACGAGTGCGAGATAGCTTCGCCATTTGTGCTGGGGCTGTTCAGGCCGCGAATTTACCTGCCCTTCAGCCTCGAAAACGGCGAGCGGGAGCTGGTGCTGGCGCACGAGCGCGCGCACATCACCGCGGGCGACCATATCATAAAGCCGCTTGGCTGGCTGCTGCTCGCGGCGCACTGGTACAACCCTCTGGTCTGGCTGGCCTACGCGCTCTTCTGCCGGGACATTGAGCTTGCCTGCGACGAGCGCGTTGTGCGCGGCCTGTCGCTCTCAGATAGGGCAGACTATTCCCAGGCGCTTTTGGACCTCAGCCGCCCGCGCGGCGGCGTGCGGGCCTGCCCGCTGGCCTTTGGCGAGAGCTCGGTCAAGGGGCGGGTGAAGTCCGTACTGAGCTACAAAAAGCCCGCGTTCTGGCTGGTTTTGCTGGCTGTCGTCGTCTGCGTCGGGGCGGCGGTGTGCTTTTTGACGGACCCCAAGGAGGAGGCGGAGCCGGTTGACGACGGCGACGGCGGCGGCGTCGTCATAAGCGCGCGGTTGGAGGAAAACTTCCCCGCGCAGGTGCTGGACTACGCCTTTGTCTGCACCGAGGAAATGGCGGAAGAGCTTTCCTACCTTGGTCTGAAGTCGGCGGAGCTGACGGATCTGAGCTGCTACGCCGAGGTCGAGGCCCCTGAGGGCGGGACGCTTCTGCTCTTCAGGCTCGGGGCGCGCTTTGAGCTGGCGGAGCCGGAAAGCGTCGCGCCTGCGGGCGGGATGGTGATAGAGGACGGCTGGCTCACGCGGCCCGACAGCGGCGGAGACCGCTTCATGCTGCTGCTCCGGGACGGGGACGACTGGCGCTTCATCGGCCTTGTGACAGAGCAGGTCCTCAGCGAATACGGTACGGACTACGACGCCGCGGCGCTGGGAGAATATGCGCTCGCTGCTTCCAGCGCACCTGTGATAAGTCTGGCCGAGGGGCTGGAGGGGCTGCCGGAAGGGCTTCTCGACTGCGCCTGCTTCTGCGTCCAGCTGCAGGCGGGGTTCTCCGCCTACGAGCTCACGAGCGTTGAGATAACGCAGCTGGAGCTGGCCGCGGAGTTCGACGGGCCGGACGGCGGGACGCTCTGCCTCTACAAACTGGGTTCGCGCGGCAAGCTGGCGGATGCGGACGCGATGCCCGCGGGCGGCGTACAGATCGCGGACGGCTGGTTCAATGACGGCCTGCTTTACATGCTCCTGCGGCGGGACGGCGAGGATCTCAGCTACATCGGCGTAATGCACGAGCTTACGCTCGATGAGATGGGCGGCGACTATGAGGCGGCGGCGCTCGACCTCTATGGGCGCGTGCTCGCGGGCGGCGTAACCTGGAGCTCCAACCTCGCCATGAGCAGCCTGAATGCCATACAATGCAGGTTTGAATTCAACTACAATGCCCTGGACATGCGGTTTTCAGCCTCCTGCGCTGAGGGGCAGCTCGAAAGTTCCGGCCACACGCTCATCTGGACCCCCGAGCCGGACACGGCCTTCGCCGTTGTGAGCTTCACGCTCAGGGACGCGTCGGGCGAGAGCGTCTCAGGCAGCATAGTCATCACACGGATAGCCCGGTCCAGCGAGGCTTCCTCGACCTACCTCGCCTCCCTCGCCTGTCCCGGCTACGTCATGGAGCCGCTGGCAAACGGCACTGGCGCAACGATACGGGCGGCGGAATGAAAAATCGGCCCCCGGCCAATTGGCCGGGGGCGGTTTTTTATTCTTCCGGGGTTTCCTGCGGGACGGCCCAGGGGTGGAGGAGGGCTTTTACGTCCTCGTCCAGGTCCAGGACGATGGTGAAGCTGTTTTCTTCGGCGGGCAGGGCGCCGCGCTCGTAGTTTATCTCCATGTGGTCCTCGAACAGGACGGCGCGCTCGGGCGAAAATGCGGCTTCCGCCTGGGCCGTCAGCTCCGAGTCGCTCATTTGGGACAGCTCCATTATACGCGATGCGAGTTCGCCGGGCGGGCAGGAGAAAAGCTCGCTGTTATCTATGTACTCCCCTGTCTCGCGGTCAAAGGCCGTGCCGATGCGCTGCTGTTCCATGACGAAGTTGCCCACGGGGCGGTCAACGGTGGTGAGGAAGTATATCACGCGCTCGCTCATGGCTGTCGGCACGATGCGCTGGCTCAGGCCCCAGGTTTGGAAGTCGGAGGCGTCCTCGGCCTCCGACCAGGCCGCGTAGGCGCGCTCCAGCTCAGCCTGCTCATCGTACAGCACGCCGCGGGCCTCGAACCAGGCGGCGATGTTCTCCTGCGCAGCCTCGCCCAGGTCGCTCAGGCTCAGGCCGCTGTAATATGTGTCCGCGGGGCCGGACGGCTCCGATACGCGCAGCACTTCCGTGCCGTCTGCGGCGGCGTAGGCTGTCGCGTGCTCATACTGCCAGACGTCAAGCTCCGTTCCGTCCGCAAGGACGGTGGCCGCGGGCTTGAGGAAGCCAGTCAGGTACACGGCCTCGGCCTCCTGTGACTCTATCTCCTCCCCTGAGCCGGTGACGATGCGGCTCTTCGGGCCGTCGAAATATACAGTCACGGCCACGTCGGGCGCGGAGCCGGAGAGGAAGTCCTCCTTGCTCAACTCGTCGAGCCAGGACAGCACGTAGGTACTGTCCGTCAGCGTCACGCCGAGCAGTTGGCCGTCGGAAGCCATTACGAAGGATTCAATGCCCTTGGGGCCTGAGTGCAGCTCTACGACCTTGCCGCTCACGCCAGGCGTCCCTCTGGACGCGCAGGCGCTCAGGAGCAGGGCGCACAGGAGGATGAGGGGCAGTGCTTTTTTCATGGCGGCTCCTTTCCCGGTTTTCAGCTCATTCGCACTTCCAGAAGGCCACGCTGTAGGGCGGAAGCTCGCTGCCGCCGCCGAAGTCGTGCATTTTGCCGGTGATGAGGTCCACAGCGCGGCCGCAGCCCGCGTTGAAATGGGCGGTGAAGGGCCTGTCCTCCGCGTTTATAGCGACGATCACGCGCTCGCCCTCGACGGCGCGCTGGAAAACCGTCTGCTTGTTAGTTATCAGCAGGTCCTTGAAGTCGCCATAGCACAGGGCGCGGCTCTCGCGGCGGGCTTTGGCCATGGCGGCGATGGTATCCGTCAGCTCGTTCCACTCCGGGGCCTCGAAGGCGGGGCGCAGGCTCCAGTCGCCGTTTCGCTTGTCGCCCTCGGCGCCCCATTCGCTGCCGTAGTAGATGCAGGGGATGCCCGGCATGGAAAACACCAGGCCGTAGATGAGGGGCAGGTGCGCCTTGTTCTGCAATATCGTCGCCGCGCGGGTGACGTCGTGATTGTCGCAGAAGCTCAGGAGGTGGCGGCCCTTGTAGAGCGTCCAGGGTTCGGGGCCGAACTGGCGCTTGAGGCTGTGGACTATCTCGAAGAGGTTCATGCTGTTCAGGCTGGAGTGCAGGCCCTTGTAGCACTCGTAGTTCGTGACGCTGTGGAGCATCTCGTCGTTCATCCAGCGGTTATAGTCGCCGTGCAGCGTCTCGCCCAGGAGGAAAAAGTCACCCAGGCCGTTGCAGAAACTGCGCAGGCGGCGCAGGAAGTCGAGGTCCAGGCAGTAGGCAACGTCGAGCCTCAGGCCGTCTATGCCGAACTCCTCGCGCCAGAACTTCACGGTGTCCAGTATGTAGTCCACGACGGCGGGGTTTTTGAGGTTCAGCTTCACGAGCTCGTAGTGGCCCTCCCAGCCCTCGTACCAGAAGCCGTCGTTATAGCCGCTGTTGCCGCCGAAGTTTATGTGGAACCAGTCCTTATAGGGCGAGTCCCACTTCCTCTCCTGCACGTCGCGGAAGGCCCAGAAGCCACGGCCCACGTGGTTGAAAACGCCGTCGAAGATGACGCGGATGCCGTGTTTGCGCAGCTCGGCGCAGACGGTTTTGAGGTCCTCGTTCGTGCCGAGGCGGCAGTCCACGCGGCGGTAGTCGCGCGTATCGTAGCCGTGGCAATCGCTCTCGAACACGGGGCCGAGGTACATGGCGTCCGCGCCCAGCTTTTCAATGTGCCCGGCCCAGTCCGCGATTTTGAGTATGCTGTGCGTCAAAACGCCGTCGTTATCATGCGGCGCGCCGCAGAAGCCCAGGGGGTAAATATGATAAAATACGCTGTCGTATGCCCACATATCCTAGATGTCCTTTCATAAGGCTGTACCAGAAGTATACAACAGCCTCGGACTTTTGAAAAGGGGCAGTTGGCTCAGCCTATCAGGCAGAGGATGAGGCCGTAGATTATGCTGGCGCAGGTGCCGAAAACTATTACAGGGCCGGCGATGATGAACATTTTGGCGGCGGTGCCGGTTATGAAGCCCTCGCTCTTGAACTCAAGAGCCGGCGAGACCACGGCGTTGGCAAAGCCCGTTATCGGCACCAGCGTGCCGGCTCCGCCGAGCTTGGCGGCGTCGTCGTACACGCCGAGGCCCGTGAAGAGCGCGCCGAGGAACACCAGGCTCATGGAACAGGCCGTCCCCGCCTCCGCCTCCTCCAGCCCGACCAGGACCCACAGCTCCGTTATCACCTGGCCCAGCGCGCAGATGGCCCCGCCTATGAGAAACGCACGCAGCAGGTCCCCCCATATGGGCGACGCCGGGGACTTGCGCTTCACGTATTCCGCGTACTGCTGATTTGTCATTTCGGACATATTTATCAACTCCCACGGCTATTTTGCCGCAAATGGCGGGAATTTATTTGCGGCCTTTGACAGCCGGCGCAAAGCTGGTATAATGTAGGCGCAAATTTAAACTGCGGAGGCGCATTATGGCACTGGAAATGGATATCGCCGCCCTGCTCTCCGAGGCTGAGCTGGCCGTGCGCGAAGCCGGGCTGCTGTTCAATGACCGCGAGCTCGCCGGACACATACATCACAAAAACAAGACTGACTATGTGACCGAGGTCGATACCGGCATACAGGAACTCCTGCGCCGGCGTCTGGCCGAAATACTGCCGGAGGCCCGGTTCATGGGCGAGGAGCAGGACAACTCCGGGCTGGACACCTCCGGCCTTGTCTGGGTCCTCGACCCCGTGGACGGGACGACCAATTTTATACACAGGCTGAGGCAAAGCGCCGTCTCTCTGGCGCTTATCTCAGACGGGCAGCCGCTGCTCGGCATTGTATTCAACCCCGACTCCGACGAGTGCTTTACCGCCATAGCCGGCTGCGGCGCAAAGCTGAACGGACACGAGATATGCGTCAGCCGCACGGAGACGCTCTCTGAGAGTCTGGTCGCCGTCGGCACCAACCCTGCCTTCAGGCAATTGGGAGACAGAAACTTCGCCCTCATGCGCGCGCTCTTCGACCGCTGCATAGACATACGCCGCTTCGGAGCGGCCTCGCTGGACTTCTGCTGGGTGGCCTGCAGCAGGTTCGACGCCTACGCCGAATGCCGCCTGAACGCCTGGGACTACGCCGCGGGGCTCCTGATACTCCGCGAAGCCGGCGGTGTTGTGACCGACCTTGCGGGCGCCTCCCCGGACATGTTTTCCCCCTCGGACATCGCCGCCTCCAACGGACTGCTCGCAAAAGAGCTTTTGGAAGCATTGCACAATATTTGATCGGCAATTTTTACACCCCCGTGTCCTCAGACGCGGGGGTGTTTTTACATATGTCACAAATTTCAAAAAAATCGCAGGATTCTCGGTGGTAGAGCGCGGAAAAGTTTTGTAGAATATAGGCAGAAAGTCCGGGCGCCCGGCGTCGGCCTTTGTGGATTTCGACGGCTGCGCCCCGGTGATTGGTACACTATGAAATAAAGGAGGAAACATCTTGAAAAAACTGCTGTCTCTTCTGCTCGTAGCCATGATGCTGGTCGGCCTGCTGGCCGGCTGCGGCAGCGAGCCCGCCCCCGCCTCCAACCCGCCCGCCGCCGACGGCGACGCCAGCGCGCCCCCCGCAGAGGACACGCCGGAAGTTGAGCTCACGGCCACTCAGCAGATAATCGCCGAGGCTGAGACCATGACGCTTGAGGAGCTGGCCGCAAAGGCCATCGAGGAGTCCAACGGCGCGACCTTCTTCGGCGTAGGCAACTCCAGCCGCGGCAAGACCGCCCTGCCCCTCTTTATCGAGTACCTCCAGAGCATCGACCCGAACTACACGCTTGAGTACGACTGGCAGCAGCCGAAGAACAACAAGATCTTCGACCAGCTGACCGCCGACTCCCTGAAGGACGTAGGCACCTTTGCCATGACGCTCATCCAGGACGGCAACCAGATCGAGAGCAAGATGGTCCAGACCGGCATTCTCGACACCTTCATCCCGAAGGACTGGGCCGAAGCCAACGGCACCACCGCCGCCGACTACGACGGATACCTGCCCCTCCAGACCCTCAACAAGGTCTTCATGTTCAACAACACCGGCTCCAAGACCTACGACAACTGCTGGGACTTCGTCGCTGAGGGCGAGCACGGCCTCTTCATGGACATTGACTCCGAGGTCGTCGGCAAGAACTTCCTCTACATGCTGACGAGCGACACCTACTCCGCCTGGCTCAAGGAGGCCTTCGACGCCCTCTCCGCCGAGGAGCAGGCTTACTTCCAGCCCACCATCGACGCCATGGCCGCCGACGCGGCTGACCTCGGCCTCGGTGAGAACGGCAAGTACGCCCTCGCCTGGATCAAGCTCTGGGTCGGCAGCTACAACGCCCAGACCGACGACGGCCCCATCTGCAACACTCTCGTCGATGCCTCCGCGACCGACCAGTTCGGCCTGCTCGTCTACTCCAAGCTCCGCTCCGTTGAGGAGTCCGCCTCCGTCTCCAAGAACAACATCACCATCGCTGCCTACAACGACGGCTACACCGGTATCGGCGGCTACGGCTACTGCCACTACCTCTTCGTCACCGAGAACAGCCCCCTGCCCTGGACCGCCTGCGCCTTCATCGCCTACATGACCTGCACCGCCGACGGCTTCTCCGCCTGGGGCAAGGACATCGGCGGCTACTCCTCCAACCCCAATGTCGCCGCTGAGAACGAGGAGATATTCCAGCACCAGACCGGCGGCATGGCCGAGGACGGCACCACCGTCGAGTTCGCCGCCCTCAACGACGCCGGCTACGACTGGTGGACCACAGACGGCAAGCTCGTGCTTGAGGACCCCGAGTACTGCGCCTCCGTCTCCTTCACCGTCGGCAGCTGGATCGAGACCCTCGACAAATACTCCGTCAGCTGAACCGGCAAGTCTTAAGCATCCCAGCGTCCCCGGATGGTATCCGCGTCCGGGGACGCTTTTTAGAAAACCCTGACCTTCGGAAAGGAAGGAGAGCAGCATGAACCAGTCGATTCCGGTACAGAGCGGCGCGGGCGCCGTTTTTAACAGGCTCCGCACCTTCTTCTCAAAGCCGCACAACGTCATACTCCTGCTCCTGGGCATCATCCTGACCGTCACCACCGTGGCGCCCATTGTGGCCATTGTGCAGGACACCTTTAAAATCCACCCCGGCACCATAGACGCGCACCTCACCGGCAAAAGCGAGGGCTATACCATAGTCAACTACATAGACCTCTTTACCAGCAACGTCGCAAAGACCAACCTCTGGACGCCGCTGTGGAACACGATACTCCTGTCTGTAGGCAGCTGCCTCGTGGCGGTCATCTACGGCGGGCTCTTCGCCTTCCTCATCACGCGCTCCAATCTCGCGTGGAAGAAATACCTCAGCGCCATCTTCATCTTCCCCTACATCATGCCCCAGTGGACGCTCGCCGTCGTCTGGCAGAACGTCTTCAACTCCAACGCCGTCACCGGCACCTCCAACGGCCTGCTCGCCGCGACGCTGGGCGTTCAGATGCCCATGTGGTGGTGCAAGGGCCTGTTCCCGAGCGTCATCGTCCTCGGCCTGCACTACTCCGCCTTCGCCTACATCCTCGTCGGCGGCATTTTCCGCAACATGGACGCCAACCTTGAGGAAGCCGCCACCATTCTCGACACGCCCAAGTGGAAAACCATGTTCAGGGTCACGCTGCCCATGGTGAAGCCCGCCATCCTCTCTACGGTGCTGCTGGTGTTCTCCAGCGCGATGGGCTCCTACCCCGTGCCGCATTACCTGGGCCTCACGACCCTCTCCACCAAGTACGTCTCCCTGAACTCTCGATACACCGGCGAGGCCAGCATACTCGCCATTATCATGATGATCTTCGGCATCGTCATCATGCTCATGAACCAGATGTCCCTGCGCAGCCGCAAGAGCTACACCACCGTCACCGGCAAGTCCGGCCAGAGCTCAAAAATAAACCTCGGCAAACTCGGGCGCTTCATTATCGCGCTCATCCTCGTCGTCCTCACCTTCTTCACCAGCATCTTCCCCATCGTCTCCTTTGCCTTCGAGACCTTCCTGCCGAACCCCGGCGACTACAGCTTCCTCTACACAGGCGACGCCTCGAACCTCACGACAAAGTGGTGGACGACGAGCGAAAACATCACCGAGAACGGCATGTACGGCCAGAAAGGCATCCTATACAACCAAACCATCTGGTCTGCCTTCAAGGGCACCATACTCGTGTCGGTATGCTGTGCCCTGCTCGCCGGAACCATCGGCACGATGATCGGCTACGCCGTGGCCAAAAAGCGCCGAAGTAAATGGGCCAACTACGTGAACTCCGTTGCCTTCCTGCCCTACCTCATGCCCTCCCTTGCGGTCGGCGCGGCGTTCTTCATCCTCTTCTCGAACCAGCACCTGAATCTCTTCAACACCTACACCCTGCTCATCATCGCCGGCACCGTGAAGTACATACCCTTCGCTTCCCGCAGCTCGCTCAACTCCATGCTGCAGCTCTCGGGCGAAATCGAGGAGGCCGCCATCATACAGGACGTACCCTGGGTGAAGCGGATGACGAGGATAATCATCCCCATCCAGAAGTCCTCCATCATCAGCGGCTACATGCTGCCCTTCATGACCTGCCTGCGCGAGCTCTCCCTCTTCATGCTGCTCTGCGTCCAGGGCTTCATTCTCTCGACCACGCTCGACTACTTCGACGAGATGGGCCTCTACGCCTTCTCCAGCGGCATAAATCTGATACTCATCATCACCATTCTGGTCTGCAACACCCTCGTCAACAAGGTGACCGGCGCCAGTCTGGACAAAGGGATAGGAGGTTAAACCATGCCTGAGATAGTTCTCTCCCACGTCACGAAGCGCTGGGACAAATTCTATGCCGTTGACGACCTGAACCTCGTAATAGAGGACAACGCCTTCGTCACGCTGCTCGGGCCTTCCGGCTGCGGCAAGACCACCACCCTGCGCATGATCGCCGGCCTGGAGACTCCCACCAGCGGGCGCATCACCATAGGCGACCGCGTAGTCTTCGACAGCGAGAAGGGCATCAACATCCCCGCCAACAAGCGCAAGGTGGGCTTCCTCTTCCAGAACTACGCCCTCTGGCCCAACATGACCGTCTACAAGAACATCGCCTTCGGCCTCACGAACATCAAGGATGAGCTGCCCCGCATAGACTTCGAGGCCAAAAAGGCCGCACAGCTCATAGAGGTGCTCAAAAGGCCCGACGAGACCGTGCGCATCATCAAAGAGTGCATAGACAAAAAGGGCAAGCTGGACACGAACAAGGCGCACATCAAGCTCATCGACCGCTTTGAGATCTCCATGTTCTCCGCCAAGACCGTCATGGGCTGGAAGCTGCACGAGTCGCTCGAACCCTGCACCGTAGCCGCGGCGAGGCTCGCGGAGTGCGAAAAGACGCTCGAAAGCGCGCGCGCCAAGTGCGCCGCCGAGGGCTGCGTGTTTAATGACGACTTCGCCTATGTGAAGGACGGCAAGGTGCTCACCTCCGTCCGCAAGCTGACTGCGGAGGAAATTGACCTCACCGTCCGCCGCGTGGCGCGCATCGTCAAAATCGGCATGTTCATGGACCGCTACCCCTCCGAGCTCTCCGGCGGCCAGCAGCAGCGCGTGGCCATCGCCCGCACGCTCGCGCCGGAGCCGACCGTGCTCTTCATGGACGAGCCGCTCTCCAACCTCGACGCCAAGCTCCGCCTGGAGATGCGCTCCGAATTGCAGCGCCTGCACATCGACACGGGCAGCACCTTCATCTACGTCACGCACGACCAGATGGAGGCCATGACCCTCGCCACGAAGATCTGCCTCATCGACAACGGCGTCCTGCAGCAGTATGACGCGCCGCTGGACGTCTACAACCGCCCGAACAGCCTCTTCGTCGCGGATTTCGTCGGCAACCCGGCCATCAACTTCATCGAGGCCTCCGGCCGCCAGAACGCGGACGGGAGCATCGCGCTTCAGATGCTCGGCGGGGTGAACGCCGTCTTCCGCCCGAACGAAAAGCTGGACCTCGTCGGCTGGTTTGCCGCCGAGGATGCAAAGGATGAGGCCAAAAAAGCCCGCGAGGCTGAGCTTGCCAGAGACAAAAAGCACGTCGAGAAGGCCAACAAGGACACCGTTTTCCGCTGCCACATACCCATGGTCACGGAAACGGAGGACTTCGGTGATGAGGAAAGCCCCACGGACGGCGACTTCATCGTAGGCGTGCGGCCCGAGTTCCTCAAGCTCTCGGAAAACGGCGCCGTCGAGGGCGAGATCTACAGCGCCATGCCCACCGGCATGGAGACCACCGTCCGCATACGGATAGGCGACTACCTGCTCACCGGCGTCGTCTTCGGCGGCGTGCTGTACAGGATAGGCGAGAAAGTGCGTATAGACTTTGACGGCAGCGGTGTGGTATTATTCAGCCGAAGGAACGGAAGGCTGATATCCCTCGGCTCTGTCGAGCTGAAATAACCGCGTGAGATGCGGCGGGGGCTTTCGCCTCCGCCGCATTTTTATATTTTGGTGGGAGCTATGATAAAACTCATTGTAAGTGACATCGACGGCACGCTGCTGCCCTACGGTAAAACGGAACTGGACGCGGAGCTTTTCTCGCTCATCCGGCGGCTGAGGGAGCGCGGGGTCATCTTCTGTCCGGCCTCCGGGCGCCAATACCACTCCCTTCGCGCGCTCTTCGCGCCGGTCTGCGACGAGCTGACCTATCTCTGTGAAAACGGCGCCATCCTCTACGGCCCCGGGCCTGAGGACAGCGCGCCTGTTCTGGGCAAGACGGTCATGGAGCGCAGCATGGCGCTGGAGCTCATACACGACATTGCCGCCCTGCCCGGCGACAGGCCCCTCATCTCCGGCGCGAACACGACCTACGTCCTCGCCGGGGACCCGGAGTTTGAAGAATACATGCGCACGAACAAGGGCAACAACGTCGGCGTGCTCGCCAGGCCCGAGGACATGCCCGAGGACGTCATCAAGCTCGCGGCCTACTGCCCGGAGGGCACGAGCCCAACGCGGCACGCGCTCGGCCCCAAATGGGACGGCCTTCTCAGCATGGCCTCCGCCGGGCCGGATTGGGTGGATTTCACGATCGCTGACAAGGCCCTCGGCCTGCGCACCCTCTGCTCCGCCCTCGGTATAGCTCTGGAGGACACCGCCGCCTTCGGTGACAACTGGAACGACGCGCCCATGCTCTCCCTCGCCGGGCGCGGCTACATCATGGCCGCCTCCGACCCGAACCTGCGCGCGCAGTTCCCCCTGCAATGCGAAAACGTGGAATTGGTGCTCCAAAACTTCCTCGAAACGGGTGATATATAGATGAAACGGCTGCTCTGCCTCGCGCTCATGGTCCTGCTGCTGCTCTCCGGCTGCGCCCAGGGGACGGATGTCTCCGCCTTTGCGCCCGGCGAGGAGGAGCGGCTTGTCATCTACACCTCCCACAAGGAGGAGGTATACGGACCCATCATAAAGGAGTTCCAGCAGCGGACCGGGATCTGGGTCGAGGTCGTCACCGGCGGCTCGGGTGAGCTGCTCGAACGCATAGCCATGGAGGCTGAGGGTGGTCAGCCGGCCTGCGACCTCATGTTCGGCGGCGGAGTCGAGAGCCTCGCGGCCTATGAGGACTGCTTCGAGCCCTGCACGCCCGAAGGCGTGGAAAACCTGCGCGGCGTCGGCCTCTCCGAGGAGGGGCTGTGGACGCCCTTTTCCAGCCTGCCGCTGGTGCTAATATACAACACCCGCCTCGTCTCAGAGGGCGAACTGACCGGCTGGGCGGACCTGCTCGACCCGCGCTGGAAGGGACGCATCGCCTTCGCAGACCCCACCGTCTCCGGCTCCAGCTACACGGCGGCGCTGACCCTTTTCTCCTGCATCGAGGGCGACGACTGGGACATCCTCGCAGCGCTTGTTGACAATCTCGACGGCGGCGCCCTGCCGGACTCCGGCGACGTTGTGGAAAGCGTGCGCAGCGGCAGCCGCTACATCGGCGTCACGCTGGAGGAGACTGCGCTCAAACAGCGCTCGCCGGAGCTGGGCATAGTCTACCCCGCTGAGGGCACCAGCGCCGTGCCGGACGGCTGCGCGCTCATAAAGGGCGCGAAGCACGCGGAAAACGCCCGCGCCTTCCTCGACTTCGTGCTCGGGCGTGACGTGCAGGAGCTGCTGGTCTCCGACCTTCACCGCCGCAGCGTCCGTACAGACGTACATGCGCCCGAAGATTTGCCGAGCGAGGCGGAGCTCGGCATCATCGACTACGACGTACACTGGGCCGGAGCCTTGAAGGAGGAGTTCATCCGGCGCTGGACGGAGCTCTGCGGGGTGACGGCATGAGGGCAAGGCTTCGTAACCTCTCTTTCAGGAACAAGCTGCTTTTGGCTTTCCTGCTCATAGGCGTTGTGCCGCTGCTCATTTCCACGCTGCTGATGCTGAACATCTTCAGGGTCACGCTGGCCGGGAACGCCCGGGATGCGGCGCAGGCGGAGCTGGACGGCGCCGTTCGCGCGCTCGACACCCTGCTGGGCGAGGGCGTGGAGACCCTGCACGATCTGGCTGGGGACGGCCTTGTGTGCTCCGAGCTCTCCGAGCCGGGCAGCCAGCCGCCGCAGAGCGTCTACGACGCGCTCTACACGCTCTCAAGCGGTCTGCGCGGGCAGGCGGACTTCGCGCTCTACTCCGCCCAGGGGGAGCTGCTGTTTACGACCGGCACGGGCAGCGCCGCCGAGCTCGGCACACACTGGGGGCTGCTGAACGCCGCTGCCCAGGCTGACAGCTGTGCCTTTTCGGGAGACGGCGGCTATATGCTCGCCGCCAAGGCGCTGCTCGATGGCGATGTGCCTCTGGGTTACGCTGTCATGAGTCTCGGGGCGGTCCAGCTTGACGAGCTCTTCTCCGCCTACGCCGGTTCCGGCGGCATACTGCTGCTCGACCCCTACTGGGACTGCGTTTACCGCTCCGCCAACGCCGGGGGCGAGGACCTGGCCCCCCTGCTCAGGGAGCGGCTGCTGGCGGGGCAAAGCCTCTCCGACGGCGGCGGAAGCGAGTTTTACGTGCGGGAAAGCGCCGTATCCGGTTTCATGCTGCTCTACAGGCAGCCGGAGCCCGTGGCTGACTGGGTCATGCGCCTGCTCTACATCGTCTCGGCGCTGACCATTCTCATTTGCCTTGCACTGTGTGCAGCAGTCTCGATGCGCATCAGCCGCCAGCTTTTTGAGCCTGTGCGCGCGCTCAACGCCGCCATGGGCGCCGTCGAGGAGGGGAAGCTGGACACGCGGCTGGAGGTGCGCTCGACAGACGAGCTTGGCCAGCTCGCCGGCCGCTTCAACCGCATGGTGGAGCGCCTGCGCGCACACCTGGAGGAGTCTGTCCGCCGCCGCCAGGAACTGAGCGACGCACAGATACGCATGATGCAGGCCCAGCTGAATCCGCACTTCCTCTACAACACGCTCGACACCGTCAAATGGATGGGCAAGATAAACAAGGTCCCCGAGGTCGCGACCGTCGCCGCCGACCTCGCGGACATCCTGCGCAGCAGCATCTCCGGCGGCGAATTTGTGACGCTAGGCGAGGAGCTGACTACGCTCGACCGCTACGTCGAGATACAGAGCATCCGTTTCCCTGGGAAATTTGCGCTCGTAAAGGACGTGGAGGACTTGGCGCTGGATGTGCTGGTGCCGAAGCTCATGCTCCAGCCCATCGTTGAAAACTCCATCATCCATGGCTTCGCTGATTCGGGCGGGAGCATCGTCGTCACGGCCCGGCTTGCGGATGAGGAGCTGATAATAACCGTTCGTGACGACGGCTGCGGCATGTCCGAGGAAAGCCTGCGCCGCTTCCGTGAGGGCGGAGCGGACGGTGGGCGGCATCTGGGGCTCCGGAATGTGGACGCCATTCTCCGCCTGCACTACGGGCCGGAGCACGGCCTGCGCTTCCTGCCGGCGGAGGGGCGCGGTACCTGCGTAATGATCGACCTGCCCGCCGCGAGAAAGGAGGAGAGAGGATGTTGAAGGTCGTCGTCATAGAGGACGAGGAACTGGTGCGCCGCGGCATAGTCATGGCCGTGGACTGGGCCTCCGTAGACTGCGAGGTCGTGGGCGAGGCCTCCAACGGCGAGGCCGGGCTGGAGGAGATACGCCGACTGCGGCCCGATATCGTCGTCACCGACATACGCATGCCGCGCATGGACGGGCTCGAAATGCTCCGCCGCCTGCGTGAGGAGGGCTGCGGCGTCAGCGTCATCCTGCTCACGGCCTACAGCGACTTCTCCTACGCCCAGACCGCGCTCAAGCTCGGGGCAGTGGACTATCTGCTCAAGCCCTTCCACGACGGGGAGCTTGAGGCCGCGGTCCAGCGCATTGCCGAGCGCGGTCGCGTCAGGACAAAACCCGGCGACTTTGCCGAGATAAGCTCCAAAAACCGCTATGTCACCGGAGCCGTGGACTACATAAACGCCAACTACGGCGACCCGGAGCTCGGAGTCTCGGCCGTGGCCAGGAGCGTGGACATCAGCGAGGGCCACCTCAGCCACCTCTTCAAAAAAGAGACTGGCTACACCCTCACCGGCTACATCACCGCCTGCCGGATGCACATGGCAATGCACCTGCTGCGGGACCGGCGCTGCCGCGTAAGCGAGGCCGCCGAGCGCGTTGGCTACCGCGATATCGCCTACTTCAGCAGCACCTTTAAAAAGTTCACGGGCAGCTCCCCCTCCGAGTTCCAGAACAGCTGAGCCCTTCCCCCTGCGTTGACTTTGCGCAGGCGGCGTGATAAAATTCTGTCAGTATTTTGAAAAGGAGTTGATTGTCATGCTTCTCACGCCTGAACAGCAGGCCATGCTGGACGGCGCTCAGGGCGAGGTCATGGCGAAGGTCATGCGCTCGCTCGTCATGTATGGCGAGACTTTCGGGGCCGAGAAGATGGTCCCCGTCACCAGCAAATACGGACACACCGTCATCAGCTTCGGCATCGGCGTCATGAAGCCGGTGTACGACCTCTACGACCAGCTGCTCGATGCCGGCGCCGTCTCGAAGCAGCAGTTCTCTGCCGACCCCCTGCCTCTCGACCCCAAGGTGCCCTCTAACCTCCTCCAGGACCTCATCTTCAAGGGCATCATGTACTCCCAGCAGAAGCGCTATGAGGCCCAGCTCGACAAATTCGGCATGCTCGGGCGCGACGCCTTTACCTGCGCCTGCTACCTCGACGAGGTGGGCAACAAGCCGCAGATGGGCGAGGTGCTCTCCTGGGCTGAGTCCTCCGCCGTCGTCTATGCCAACAGCGTGCTCGGCGCGCGCTGCAACCGCAACTCCGGCATGCTGGAGCTCATGGGCTCCATCGCCGGCTGCGTGCCCTACTTCGGGCTGCTGACGGACGACGGGCGCCGCGCGGACTGGATAATCGAGATAAAGACCGAAAAGAAACCGGAGGCCCAGCTGCTCGGCTCCGCCATCGGCATGAAGGTCATGGAGCAGGTACCCTACATAAAGGGCCTCGACAAGTGGCTCGGCACTGAGATCACACCTGAGGTCACGGCCTACCTCAAGGACTTCGGCGCGGCCACGGCCTCCAACGGCGCGGTGGGCCTCTACCACGTCGAAAACCTCACGCCCGAGGCAAAGGCCCAGGGCGAGGCCCTCATCCGCGAGGGCGCGCCCGTCTACGTCATCGACGACGCCGAGCTGGAGCGCGTCAAGGCGGGCTACCCCTGCGTCTGGAAGGACCTCGGGGCCTCCCCGAAGCTCTGCTTTGTCGGCTGCCCGCACCTGACGCTGGGCCAGCTCCAGAGCTGGACGGAGCGGCTTGAAAAGTCCCTGCGGGAAAACGGCAAGACCAAGGTCACGGTGCCTACCGTCTTCACAGCCGCCCCGGCCACCATCAAGGAGTTCCAGAAGACCGTATACGCCAAGAGGCTCGAACGCACGGGCGTCATTCTCTCCTACATCTGCCCGCTGATGTACATGAACAACCCCCTCTCGGGCAAGATGCCGGTCATCACCTGCTCGAACAAGCTGCGCACCTACACCACGGCGCGCTACTACACCGAGGATGAGATACTCAACAAAATCACGGGAGGTGCCTGCTGATGAGCAAGGTGTTCAAGGGCCGCCCGGTGGTCCCGGGCAGCTGCACCGCCCCGGCGCTGGTGTCGCACGGCGGCTTCAACACCCTGGCCAGCTTCCAGATGGCCATGATGTTCGGGGACAAAAAGGTCAAGTGCGGCGACCAGAACAACCCCGACCTCTACAAAAAGCCCATGAAGGGCACGGCGCTCTGCCTGCCCCAGACCATAGGCTCCACCACCGGCGGCATGGTGCTCTACACAGCCTGCGCCACGGACAACCAGCCCGCGTGCATGCTGTTTTCCATGACCATCGACAGTCTCGCGGCCTCCGGGGCCATCCTCGCCGCCAACTGGACGGACGCCAACATGCCCGTCATCGACAAGCTGGGCGACGAGTTCCTGCAATATGTCCAGGACGGCATGAGCGTCAGCGTCGAGCCGGACGGGACCGTTATAGTCGAATAAACGCGCAAAGCGCCGCCCCTCGGGGGCGGCGCTTTTTCGTTGCTGCGTTTATGGGAAACGGGCGACGAACTCCAAATCAGTCTCGCCCGGCGTCTCAACGCTCATGCTGCCGTGCAGGTTCTCGGCCAGGGCGCGCGCTATGGCGAGGCCCAGGCTTATAACACTGCCAGGTGCGGAGTATTTCACGGCGTTGTCCAGCAATATGCCCGCAAGCTCCGTCACTGTCTCCGGCACGCCGCGCAGCTTCAGCCCCGGCTCGATTTCAGTCTTGAGTCCCAGGCCGGCAGCCTCTGCGGGCCCGGCAAACTGCGCAGCCGCGTCCTCTATGAGTTGCGAGAGCTCCAGCTCCGCCGCCTCGGGGCGCGCTGCGCCGCCCTCGTCCAGCCGTGCAAGCGTCAGCAGCCGCTTGGTGAGCTCGTCCAGCCGCTCGGTCTGGCTGCGGATGTTCCGGCTCCACCGGCTCTCCCCCTCGTGCAGCTCCAGCGCGTCGGCATTGGCGCGGATTATGGCCAGCGGCGTCTTTATCTCATGGCCGGCATCCGTTATGAACTGCTTCTGCCGCGCCATGCTCTCCGCAATAGGGCTGATGGCCCGCTTCGAGAGCAGCATTACTGCCAGAAACGCCGCGAGCCAGCAGCCCGCCCCGGCCAACAGCGAGAGCACCGCCACCGTAAGCATGGAGCGTGTGTTCTCCGACACGTCCAGGAACACGGCCAAGCTGCCGCGCCCGGCACGAGAGGGCGCGATGCGGTATTTGAAGCGGCCCTCGCGCCCCGTATTCTCGCCCGAGGCCGCGGCCTCCTGCGCATACTGCACGGCCCCCTGCTCTGCCTCGCTCTCATAGCCCCAGACCTTCACGAGCAGCTCCTCCGTTGACAGGTAGATGCCCCGGTTTAGCATCAGGGCCTCAAGCATACGGTATTCCAGCCGCGTAAGCGTGACTGAGCCTGAAACGGAGCTGAGAAGGCTGCCGCCCCTGTCCAGCTCCAGGTCCCCGAAGCTCAGCACGTCCGGCGTATAGACCTCGCCCCGGCGGAGCATGGCGCGCACGCGGGCCAGCAGCTCACCCATGGCGAAGGGCTTGGGCAGATAGTCGTCCGCGCCCATGTCCAGGCCCAGGATGCGGTCCTCGACCTCGGCCTTCGCCGTCAGCAGCAGTACAGGCGTGCGGCAGCCGCCGCTCCTGAGCTCGTGCAGCACCTCCAGGCCGCTTTTTTGGGCGGCATGATGTCGAGTATTATGCCGTCGTAGTCGCCGGAGAGAGCGTATTCCAGCGCCTCCTCGCCGTCAGGCACGGCGTCCACCATAAAGTTGTGGTAGTTCAGAATGTCCGTCACGGCCTCGGCCATGGCGGGCTCATCCTCAGCGCAGAGCAGCTTCATCGAGCGCCCCCTTTCCGAATATGAAGATACCGGCCTCTTTTGGAGGCCGGTATGTCTGGCGCTTTATCCGCCTCAGCGGGAGTTGAAGATTTTGAAGATGGTATCGTAGGGGTCGTCCTCCTGCTGGGGCTGCTGCGGAGCGGCCTGCTGGGCCGGGGCCTGCTGCTGCGGCTGGGCGGCCTGCTGGCTCGCCTGGGTATAGAGTCCCTCGGCCGGGGCAGCCTGCTTCACAGGCTCGGCGCCGGGGATCTTGGCCTTGCCCTCCTCAAAGCCGGTGGCGATGACCGTTACGCGGATCTCGTCGTCCAGGCTGTTGTCAAAGGTGGCGCCGAAGATGATGTTAGCGTCCGGGTGCGCGGCCTCCTGGACGAGGTTCGCCGCGGCCTCGACGTCCTCCAGGCCCATGTCCTCGGAGCCGGTGACGTTTATGAGGACGCCGTGCGCGCCGTTTATGGAGGTCTCCATGAGCGGGCTGGCGACGGCCATCTTCGCGGCCTCTTCAGCTTTGCCCTTGCCTACGGCGTGGCCCACGCCCATGTGGGCGAAGCCCGCGTCCTTCATTATCGTGGTGACGTCGGCAAAGTCGAGGTTTATGAAGCCGGTATTCTTGATGAGGTCGGAGATACTGGTGACGGCCTGGCGCAGTACGTCGTCGGCAATCTCGAAGGCGTTGGCGAGGGTGACTTTCTGGTCGGTGGCGTATTTCAGGCGGTCATTCGGGATGATGAGCAGGGAGTCCACCTTGCCGAGCAGGGAGTTGATGCCGGCGAGGGCCTGGTCCATGCGGCGCTTGCCCTCGAACTTGAAGGGCTTCGTCACGACGCCGACGGTCAGCGTGCCGGCCTCGCGGGCTATTTCAGCCACGGTGGGAGCCGCGCCGGTGCCGGTGCCGCCGCCCATGCCGGCGGTGATGAACACCATGTCCGCGTCCTCAAGGGACTTGGCAATGTCGTTGCGGCTCTCTTCAGCGCTGCGCTTGCCGACGTCGGGGTCGGAGCCCGCGCCCTGGCCATGCGTCAGCTTTTCACCTATCTGGATCTTCTGGTCAGCGCTGGAGACGGCGAGCGCCTGCTTGTCCGTGTTCACGGATATGAACTCCACGCCCTGAGTGCCGGACTTGACCATGCGGTTCACAACGTTGTTGCCTGCGCCGCCGACGCCGACGACTTTCAGCGTCACGACATTCTCGGGTCCCGTTTCGGATTTATACGACATATTCGGTGCCTCCCTGTTATCTTTTGAAGCGCCTTGCGGCACTGGCCGCCGGGCTGGTCTTTTCTTTTTTCTTCTATTCATATTATCTCTTTTCACCCGCCCGGTCAATATTTTTTTGTTTCCATAACAACATTTTCAGCCGTTTCGGCCTCAATACGGGCTGAACACGGTCTTCTCTCCCTCGGGTGAAACGTCTATCGTCCCCCTGTCGCCCTCTACCAGCTGTGAAACTGCCGAGAGCAGCTTGCCGAAGCGGTATTCCGTCTCCTCAAAATTGCCGAGCTTCACAACGAAGCGGTCCTTGTAGCTGAAACTGGGGGAATTGATGTTCGACATGTCTATATAACCGACGTCGGCGGTCATGCCGCGCTCCTGTATCTGGTCAAGGATGGCGCAGAGGTATTCGAGCTTGCCGGTATCGTCCGGCCCGGTCTCGAAGACCTCGCCCACCTCGGCCGTCAGGGGCGTGATGCCCCGCACCTGTGCCAGTGAGGCCGCCTCCGCCTGGTCCGCCTGCGTCAGCATGCGGCAGTTGCGGTCTATGACCCAGCTCTGCCCCTCATAGCTGACACAGGCCAGGGCCTGACATTCGCTTATCTCGATAACGACCTTGTTCGGCAGGTATCGCGTCAGCGACACGTCCTCGACATAGGGCAGGCGCGTGAAAATGCGGCTGACAACCGAAAAACGGTTTATGAAAAACAGGTTGTCGCCCTCCACGACGCCGGAGGCCAACTCGACCTCCTCCGCCGTATAATAGCTGTTGCCGCGCACCTCCACGGTCTTGACGCGGAAGAATATGCTCATCAGGAAGATAAGCGCAGCGCAGGCTATGAGAAAGGCTCCCGGCCCGTAGAGGGCCTTGCGGACCGTTATCTTTTTCTTGCTATTCCGCATGAGGTCTGCCATTCAACGTCTCCTTCCGGACTAGGCGCTGCGCTCTATCTCGGCTCCGAGCTCGCGCAGGCGGGAGTCCAAATCCTCGTAGCCGCGCTCTATGTGGCCGGAGTCCAGTATCTCCGTCACGCCCTCCGCAGAGAGTCCCGCGATTATGAGCGCCGCGCCGCCGCGCAGATCCGTCGCCACCGTGGGCGCGCCGTGCAGTTCCGTGACACCAGTGACGACCGCGACGCGGCCTTCGGTATGTATCCTCGCGCCGAGGCGCATTAGTTCTTCGGTATATCTGAAGCGGTTTTGGAATACGTTTTCAACGAAAACAGAGGTGCCGCGCGCCTTAAGGCAGGCAGCCAGCATCAAAGGCTGGGCGTCCGTCGGAAAGGCGGGATACGGCCCCGTTATGACGGGCGACGGCGCTTTGAGGTTCCCCTCCGAGCGCAGGCGCACGCCCCTTCCGCCGACCATTATATCACACCCGCACTCTGAAAGCGAGTGCAAAACGGTGGAAAATCGCTCAGGTTCCGTGCCGCGCAGCTCAATATCTCCGCCCGCGGCGGCAACAGCGCTCAGCAGGGTCGAGGACACTATCCGATCCGGCATTATCCTGTGGCCGACCCGCTTCGCAGGGGCAAATCCCCGTATGCACACCGTCGGCGTGCCGGCGCCGCTGACCTCCGCGCCCAGCAGGCGCAGAAAGCTCTGCAGCTCTTCGATTTCCGGCTCACGCGCGGCGTTCATGATGACCGTCTCGCCCTCGGCGGCGCAGGCGGCCAGCATGGCGTTCTCCGTTGCGCCGACACTGGGCATGGGCAACGCGATGCTCGCACCCCTCAGCCTCGGCGCGCGGCAGACCAGGTCTCCCCCGCTCTCCTCTATCTCCGCGCCCAGGGCGCGCAGGGCCATGAGATGCAGGTCTATTGGCCGCGGCCCAAGCTCGCAGCCGCCGGGCATCGAGAGCCGGGCCTCCCCGCAGCGCGCCAGCAGCGCTCCCAGGAAAATGACCGAGCTCCTCAGCTCCCGCATGAGCCCGTGCGGTATCTCCGCGCGGCAGAGGCCCGAGGAATCTATGTTCACCGCGTCCCCCTCGCGCGCGACCTCGCAGCCGAGGCCGCGGAGGATGCGTATGGTGGCGTCCACGTCCCGCAGGCTCGGGACGTTCAGCAGCTCCGTCTCGCAGGGTGCGAGCACCGAGGCCGCCATGATGGGCAGCACCGCGTTCTTCGCCCCCTGCACAGTGACGCTGCCGGAGAGCCTTCGGCCGCCGCCGACTTTCCAAACGCTCATTTTCTCTCCCCCAAACAGCAAATTCACGCCATTCTATGCGGGGGAGGGCCGAAAGGTTAAAATCGGAGGGCAGCGACGTGGGTAGGCGGTAATACAACGCCCGGGCGGGGTGGATCACCGCCCAGCTCGGGGTTATCGCGCGCGTTATGGCGGTGCGAGGGTTGCGGGCGGCGGAGGCCGCCCGCAAAGGGGGAACCCCCGGCGAGGGTTCCCCCTTTGACCCCCTCCTGCGCTTCATTGAGCATGGGGGTATTCCGCGCGCTGCGGCGCGCGTCCATGGGCTCCGCCCCTGGACCCCGCCCGCTTTTTTGTAAAAAAGCGGGGCAAAAAACTTTTACTGGGCGAGACTTCTGCCAGCCCAAGCCCCTCGCCGTGGCGGCGAGTGATTCAATCCGTCCGCGAAGCGGACACC
>HHCFR02800__coassemble_1164_pt1 | contig 29551 bp, 20 predicted proteins | sample HHCFR02800__metabat2_high_PE_019 | metagenome-assembled genome bin HHCFR02800 | reverse complement strand
GCGTCGTTGATGCCGTCGCCGACCATGGCGACCTTGCCCTGCTTCATGAGCTTGCGGATGACGCTCTCCTTGCCGTCGGGCAGGACGCCGGCTATGACCTCGTCCACGCCCGCCTGGGCGCCGATGGCCTTCGCGGTGCGCTCGTTGTCGCCGGTGAGCATGACTACGCGGATGCCCATGTTGCGCAGCTCCTGCACAGCGCGCGGGCTGTCCTCCTTGATGACGTCGGCCACGGCGATTATACCGGCGAGGGCTCCGCCCTCGGCAAAGTACAGCGGGGTCTTGCCCTGCTCGGCAAGGGCCTCGGCCTTCGCGCGCATGTCGTCCGTGACGGCGGCCTTGGTGATGATGAACTTGTGGTTGCCGGTGGCGAGCTCCTTGCCGCCCATGCTGGCGATGACGCCGTTGCCCGGCAGGGCCTCGAAGGAGCTGACTTCGGGGGCCTTCATACCCAGCTCCTCGCCGCGCTGCATGATGGCGCGGGCCAGCGGGTGCTCGCTCTTCTGCTCCAGGGCCAGGGCGAGGCGCATGAGCTCGTCCTCGCTCACGCCCTCAGCGGGTATGATATCCGTGACCTTCGGCTCGCCGGAGGTGATGGTGCCGGTCTTGTCGAGGGCGACGATGTCCATCTTGCCCGCTTCCTCCAGGGAGGCCGCGGTCTTGAACAGGATACCGTTTTTCGCGCCCATGCCGTTGCCGACCATGATGGCGACGGGCGTCGCAAGGCCCAGCGCGCAGGGGCAGCTGATGACCAGCACGGAGATGCCGCGGGCCAGGGAGTAGCCGAAGCTCTGGCCTATGAGCAGCCACACGACGGTGGTGATCACCGCGATGGTGATGACGGTGGGGACGAAGATGCCGGAGACCTTGTCAGCGACCTTGGCGATGGGGGCCTTGGTGGCGGCTGCGTCGGAGACCATCTGGATTATCTGGCTGAGGGTCGTATCCTCGCCGACACGTGTGGCCCGGCACTTTATGAAGCCGCTCTGGTTGAGCGTGGCGGCGGAGACGGTGTCGCCCTCCGCCTTGTCCACGGGGATGCTCTCGCCGGTCAGGGCGCTCTCGTTCACGGCGCTGTGGCCTTCAAGCACAACGCCGTCCACGGGTATATTCTCGCCCGGGCGGACGACGAAGATGTCGCCCTTCTCGACCTCGTCCACCCCGACCGTGACCTCCTGCCCGTCGCGCAGGACGGTGGCGGTCTTGGGCGCGAGCTTCATGAGGCTCTTGAGGGCGTCCGTGGTCTTGCCCTTGCTGCGAGCTTCAAGCATCTTGCCTACGGTGATGAGGGTCAGTATCATGGCCGCGGCCTCGAAATAGAACTCAGTGTGCATGACGTGCATCTGGTCCATCGGGTCGCTGTAGGTCGTCATCTCAAAGAGGGCGTAGGAGCTCCACACGAAGGCGGCGGAGGAGCCGAGGGCGACCAGGGTATCCATATTGGGTGCCCTGTGCGCAAGGCTCTTGAAGCCGGAGATGAAGAACTTCTTGTTGATGATCATGACTATAACAGTCAAATAGAGCTGGATAAGCGCCTGGGCCATGTAGTTCGTGGCCAGGAATTCCGGCAGAGGCCAGCCCCACATCATGGCGCCCATGGAGAAATACATGAGCACTATGAGGAAGCCGACAGACGAGATCAGGCGGCGCTTCAGCACCGGCGTCTCGTGGTCCTCCAGGGCGGCTTCCGCCTCGGCGATGGTGCTGGACGTGCTCTTTTTTGCGCTGCCCGCGCTCTTTTCGCTCGCGCCGTAGCCCGCATCCACAACGGCCTTTATTATGTCCGCGCTGGAGGCAGTGCCCTCAACGCCCATGGAATTCGTCAGCAGGCTGACCGAGCAGCTCGTCACGCCCGGGACGGCGTTCACGGCCTTCTCGACCCTTGCACTGCATGCCGCGCAGCTCATACCTGTTACAGTATACTGCTTCATACGATACCTTTCCCTCCCTAAAAACGATCACCTCATCAACTTCTGCATCGTTTTAAGCAGTTCGTCGATGGTCTCGTCGTTGCCCTCGCGGATGTCATCGACGACGCAGGTGCGGATGTGGTCGCTCAGAAGCTCGCGGTTGAAGGCGTTCATCGCCGCCGTCACCGCCGCGGACTGCACCAGGATGTCAGGGCAATATACCCCCTTTTCTACCATCCCGCGTATGCCGCGCACCTGGCCCTCGATGCGGTTGAGCCGGTGTATCAGCTTCTTGTACTCCTCAGGCGTCCTCTCCTTCGTCCGCTGGCAACAACATTTTTTTGTTTCTCCCATGATAAGCTCCTTCCATGCAGATACCCATCAGAGGTAATTATAGTATACCCCTGATGGGTATGATGTCAATACCCATTTTGGCAATTTAGCGTATTGCGATACGCGCACATTTCTCAGGCATCCGCCGTTGAGCAAAGTGCGCCATTGCTCGTATAATACACCGTAATGCCAGCTATTTCAAGCATTTCAAGCGCTTCCGCATCCAAGCTGCCGGCAATGAACAGCGGCGCGAGCTTCAGCGCCAGGCCGGCGCAGCCGGTATCGAAGGAGCTGCCGCACAGTTCGGGCACGCAGCAGCGGTCCAGTCCGTCCGCCGTATCCAGGTAAGAAGAGCGCAGAGAGCCGTCCTCGTATTGGTAATACCCAGCCGCGCCGGAGCCGGCTGCGGGATAGTCGCGCAGGCAGGCGAGGCTGACGCTGCCTGAAAAGTGCAGCGTTGCAAGGTTCGTGACGGTATTTCCCTCCCTGTGGGAGAAGTCGAAGGAATACTCCGTGCCGGTCTCACCGTCCAGGCAGCGCATGAAGCCGTCGTCGCTTGTAAGCGCGCCGCGCGTATACCCGGCCTCGATCAGCGCACCGGCGATGTAGTCCGCGATGAAGGCGTTTTCCATCCAGCCGAGGTCCACGAAGGAGCTTATGCCGTTTTCCTGCGCGAAGGCGAGGTACTCCTCCGAGACGCTGAGCCTCACCCGGCCCTCGCCCAGCAGCTCTATGTCCACGGAGCCCTCGTCAGAGGCAAAGGCGGCGGTGCGCGCAAAGAATTCGCCCTGCGCAGCGTCCAGCCGCGGGTCGTACTGCGCAGCCTCGACGTCGCTCTGGGAGCTGCACAGCGCGTGGTACTGCGCGTACAGAGGGGCAAGGTAATGATAACGCGTGCCGCTCTCCTCCAGCAGCTCAAAGGCGGAATACAGCGCCTGCCCGACCTCGATATCCTCGTTGGGGTGGCGGCTTATATAGCAGAGGCCGACAGTCTCGGACTCGATATCCGCGCCGAAGAGCTCCAGTGCGTCCGTCGCGGCTTCGGTATACAGGCTGCGCAGGGTGCGCCGCTCGTCCGTGGCATTGGTCCCGTCATAGCCCAGGTAATAATAGAAGGTGAAGCTCTCCCCGGCGTTCATCTCGCCGCTGAGGGCGCTTACCTCCGCAAGGCCTGCCTCAGTACTGAAGATCGAGCTGATGCCCAGGGCGAAGGAGCCCACGGCCAGGGCTATTAGGACTATTACCAGCGCCAGACGCAGGCCCAGTCTGCCCTCCGGCAGCTGGATCTTTATGCTCTTTTGGATGGCTGGCCTGTCATTGGATAGGGGCTTTCTTTTCATCTGCTACAAGATGGCGATGACGATGAAGAGCAGCAGCAGGGCAACGCACACGCCAAGTGTGGCCGCGAAGGCTATGACGCCCTTGCGGCAGGCCTTGTAATTGCGTATGTAGTTGTGCCTCCGGAAGACGAAGGCCGCGATAAGCCCGAGTATCGGCAGGAAGAAGGAAAGTATCGCGTACCACGCGCTGCCTGTGTCGTGCACCGGCCTGTCCAAAATAACTTCGCTGGCAGCCAGATTCACCTCGCTGCCCTCCTCCGGGGCCTCGGCGTTCACGCCGACGATCGAGAGGCTCTTGAGCGGCTCTCCGCGCTCCCGGAGCGCCCTGTACTCGGCTATCTCCTCCGGACTGCCGTACACGAAGTGCCCGTGTCCGATGTCCACGAGCTCAGGATGTGTCTCATCCGTATAGTTGTGCATCGAGGGGTCATATGTGTAGAGCACCTTGTGCTTTTCCAGCTGCGGATCGGGCAGTGGGATGGCGGAGATGAGAGAGCGGGTGTATGGGTGCAGCGGATAGTCGAAAAGCTCCTCCGACGAGGCTATCTCAACTATCTTGCCCTTATAAATAACGCCTATGCGGTCAGAGATATAGCGGACTATGGACAGGTCGTGGGCGATGAACATGTAGGTCGTACCCTGCTCCGCCTGGAACTTGTTCATAAGGTTCAGTATCTGCGCTCGGATGGAGACGTCCAGCGCGGAGATGGGTTCGTCCGCGACGACGAATTCCGGCTCCATGACCATTGCTCTGGCGAGTCCCACGCGCTGGCGCTGGCCGCCCGAGAACTCGTGAGGATAGCGGGTCAGGTGCTCGGGCAGCAGGCCGACGGCCTCGATTATCCTTTCCACCTTGCGGACGCGGTCAGCCTCGTTCTCGTAGAGGTGGAAGTTATAGAGGCCCTCGGAAATGATATAATCCACCGTCGCGCGCTCGTTCAGCGAGGCCGCGGGGTCCTGGAACACCATCTGGATGTTGCGGATTATCTCGCGGTCCAGGCTGTGAGGTATTTTACCGGATATCCTGACGCCCTTGTAGAGTATCTCGCCGTTCGAGCAGGTGTTGGCGCGTATGACGGCGCGGCCTATAGTCGTCTTGCCGGAGCCGGACTCGCCCACGAGCGAAAATGTCTCGCCCTTGTAGATATCAAAGCTCACATCCTGCACGGCGCGGACGCGGTTCTCGCCCTTGCCGAAGTTTATGTCCACGTGCCTGAGCGAGAGCAGTACTTCCCTGCCGCTTTTGTCCACAGGGCCGTGCTCAGGGAAATGGTCCGCGCTGGCGTCCAGGGCCGCGGTGTTTTTCTCTTTAGCCATGCGTGACCACCTCCTATATGTTGAACACTTTCATGAGGGTGCCGTGGATGTCGTGTATTATCTCCGGCTTTTCCACCTTTGGGGCGCGCGGGTCGAGCAGCCAGGTCTTGGCATAGTGCGTCTCCGAGACCTTGAACATCGGCGGCTCACGCAGGGTATCCACGCGCAGGCAGTAGGGGTTGCGCGGGGCAAAGGCGTCGCCCACTATCTCGTTGTAGAGGCTCGGCGGAGTGCCGGCGATGGAATAGAGCTTCGTCCCCCGGTCCATCAGCTGGGGAAGAGAGCTCAGCAGCGCCCAGGTGTAGGGGTGGCGCGGGTCATAAAAGACCTCCTCCACCGTTCCAAGCTCCACTATCTGCCCCGCGTAGAGCACGGCCACCCTGTCGGCAACGTTCGCCACGACGCCCAGGTCGTGCGTGATAAAGACGATGGTGTATCCAAATTCCTTCTGCAAATCCTTGATAAGCTTAATTATCTGAGCCTGGATGGTGACGTCCAGCGCCGTTGTCGGCTCGTCGCAGATGAGTATCTTCGGCTGGCAGGACAGCGCTATCGCGATGACTATGCGCTGGCGCATGCCGCCGGAGTACTGGAAGGGGTAGTCGTCAAAGCGGTTCTCGGCGTTGGGGATGCCGACCTTCTTCATGAGGACGATGGCCCTTTTGCGCGCCTCTATCTCCGAGACGTTCTGGTGCTTCATTATGACCGAGGTTATCTGGCTGCCTATGGTCATGATGGGGTTCAGGCTCGTCATCGGGTCCTGGAATATGGTGGCTATCCTCTGCCCGCGTATCTTCGTCCAGTCCACGACGCAGTCGGTGCGCGCAAGGTTGAGGACCAGAGCGCCGTGGAGCCTTCCGCCCTCTTCCCCAAGGTATTTCACGCGGAAAACAGCATTTTCAAAGATGCTGTTCAGCTGCGCCTCGTCGGAGAGGTCGGCGCCCGTGGTCATGGCCTGCTTTATCGCGTCGTAGAGCTTGCCCTCCAGCTTCCGGCGGCCCTTGAGCGGGTACCTGCCCAGGGAAAGGCAGACTTCCTTGGCCAGGACGAGGTTACGCGCCCGTTGGGCGGCGGTTATCTCCCCCGAGCACTCTCGGGCGTAGCGCTCTTTGAGCGCGGACATGCGCCTTTCGTACTCCGCGTTGTAGGCGGAGTCGGCCTTGGTTTTTGCGCTGTGCTCACGCACGGTGGCTTTCCGTCTGCGCTCCAGCTCGGCCAGCTTGTCGTCAAGTTGCGCGATCTTGCGCGCGGTTTCCTTTATCTCCGCCTTTTCCTTGGAGCGGTCCAGCGTCTGCTTGTGGTTTTGCAGCTGGGTACGCTGGAACCGCAGCTCGCGCCGCTGCTTTTCAAAGGCCTCGGCGTCTTCCCGGCTGAGCGTGAGACGCTCCTGCCTGTCCTGCTCCAGGGCGCGCATTTCCTGGAAGGTCCGCGCGCCGAGCTCAAACTTGGAATATTCGTTCAGCCTCGCCTCGGCTTTGGCTATCGCGCCCGCGCCTATGTTGAAGCTCACGTCACTTAGAGTTTCGTCGTTAAATATTATGTCGCCGCCGTCGATAAAGCCGTTGTTGTCGAGCATGCCGGCAAAGGTCTTGGTGAGCACGCTCTTGCCGCAGCCGGATTCGCCCACGATGGCTATGGATTCGTTCTCGTATATGTCCAGCGACACGTTCCTGATCGCCGTCAGCACCCGGCCGCGGACGCGGAACTTGACCCAGAGGTCCTTTATTGACAGCAGTACCTTCTTATCTTCCATGACTTCCGCTCCCCTGTTACATATGCGTCCTCGGGTCGGCGGCGTCGCCGAGGTTCTGGCCGATGAGGAAAAGCACAACGGAGATGAACGCGCTGAGCATGACGGGGCACCAGAACTCCCACCCCCATCCGGGAGTGACCATGGCGCTCTGCGAGTTGAAAAGTATCTTGCCGAGCGTAGTATCCGAGATGCCGAGGCCGATGTAGCTCAGGAAAGCCTCGCTGGCGATGTAAGCCGGTATCTGCTGCGCCATGATGGTGACTATAAAGCTGATCATGAAGGGCAGGATATTCTTAACCGCGATGCGCGCGGTGGAGGAGCCCAGGCAGCGGGAGGCGAGGTTATATTCGCGGTCGCGGATGATTATGACCTGCGTCCTGAGCGAATACGCAATGCCTATCCAGCCCGTGACGCACATCGCAAACAGCAGCGTGCCGAAGCTGGGCGAAAACACCAGGACCCAGACGGAGATGATGAGCGTGCCGGGCACGTTGCTGACCACGTTGCGCACCTCGTTCATTACGAGGTCCACCTTCTTGGAAAAGCCCCAAATGGCACCGACGACGATGCCTATTGAGAAGTTTATGATGGTGCACAGGAAGGCCAGCGAAAGGCTTATCCTCGCGCCGTACCACATGGAGTCGAAGGTGGACTGCCCGGAAGCTCCGGTGCCGAAGATCCACCTGATGGAGAAGCCGAACTTCTCTATGGCCTCGCTCGGGGACAGATGCTTCGCCGCCGAGTCCATGATGTTGCCGTAGCGGTCGTATCCCATGACGGCGGGATACACATAGGTGAAGGCGATGATGACGGCGAACATAACAAGGATGATTATATTGGTCTTTTTGCGGAAGAACACCCTAAACACGCTGTGCCAGTAGGAATACCGCGGCGCCGTTATCTTCTCAACAGCGGCCACGTCCTGCGGGACGCGCTCAAAGAGCTCCTCATCCGTAAGCCCGGTGTCGTCAAGGCGCACAAAATCTTCTTGCGTTGCAACTGCCATCTAAAATCACCTCGCTTTAGATGTGTAGGAGATGCGCGGGTCCATGACCGCCATGAGTATGTCGCCCATGATGGCGGAGATGATGAACAGCACGCCGTAGAACAGCGCCACGCCGACGATGACGGCGTTGTCGTAAGCCCCAATGGCCTGCACCAGCAGCCCGCCGACGCCGGGGATGAGGTACACCTGCTCCATGATTATCGCGCCGGAGAGCGCGCCGGTTATGGAGCCCGGTATGCCGTGGACTATCGGTATCGCGGCGTTTTTGAAGATGTGTTTGGTGAATATCTCCCGCTCGCTCAGGCCCTCGCTTCGGGCGAACTTCACGTAGTCGGAGTTCATCTGGTCCACCATGTACCGGCGCATCCAGCGCATCTCGCCCGCTATGGCGCTGATGGCCGACGAGGCGATGGGCATTATGTACATGAGCCAGGTCGGGTTGTCGAGCGAGAAGGTCGTAGGCAGGCCCATCTTGTTGCCCACCGCCTTGAGCATGAGCATATAGGCCAGTCCCGGCACGGCCATGATGAGCACGACATAGGCATTGCCCAGGCTGTCCACCCAGGTGTCCTTTTTCTTTGCCATGAGTATGCCCAGCGGCAGGCCCAGCATATAGGCCAGGGCCGAGGCGATGATGCTGACGATGAAGGAGTAATACATGCGCGAACCGCTGTCCTTCACCAGCGACACGTTGGTATAATCGTCGTTATAGAGCTCGGCATAGACCAGGTTCAGCTCCCGCGAGCCCGCAAGGTAGGTCGCCGAGTGCAGGTCGTCCGCGCTGTTCTGGACGGCGCCGCTCGGGTAATAGGTGGTCGAACGGACGTAGTTGCCCTGCGGCTGGACCATCGTCTCAAAGGCGTCCACGCCCTTGTTGACGCTGTAGCTCGTGCCGAGGCGCATGGTCAGGAAATTCTGATGTATATACGGAAAACGGTTGTCGAAGTAGAGCAGGTACTTGTGGAATGTACCGTTACCCAGGATCGCCGGGGAAAACTTTTCCCCGCCGTAGGCCGGGTCATAAAGCGTGAAGGTGAGGCCCCTGTCCTCGATGTTCTCTTCGACGTAGTTGATGTTGTCAAATTCAAAGATGCCGGTAAAAAAGTTCCACAGGCGTATGAGGAGCGGGGTGTTCTGATAGGCGAAGAGGCTGGCTGTGCCGCCGGTCGCGACGCGGTTCAGCGTCGCCATTACCGCGTCCAGGCGTACCACAGTGTAGCCCAGGGCCTCATACTCCTCGGTGAAGCGCGCGATGTAGCCCGCAACTTCGTCGCTGTCTCGATCAGGAGTGCGCCCGATGGCAGCCGCGTCGGAGCGTTCCTCCTCATCGAGCTCCCCGCTCGCGACGAGCTGTTTGAGCCAATCGGTATACGGCACGTAGTCGAGATAGTCGTACTCCTCCCATTTCTGGTACATGTAGAGGGTCCTCTGGTTGTTGCTCAGCTTCACATACTGCTCGTCCTCCGCGAAAATGAGCGTGTCGTCCAGCCAGGAGAAGACCATCATCATTATAAGCGCTATAGCTATAACAACCGAGATGCAGCCTCGGAAAAACCGTCTGAAAAAATACTTTACCATAAGCGCGCTCCCTTTAATGGGGAGAGGCGGATGGCGCTAGCCATCCGCCCCGCCTGGATTGCTTCCATTGCTCTTGTGGTGTATTACCAGATGCCCATCTTCCGGATGGCAAAGCCGTCGCCGTAGGGCAGCAGGCCGTCGAGGTAGGTCTCGGGGTCGCCGAAGTCGGCGCCGAGACCTCCCATGCCGCCGAGGTCGTAGTTGTACTCGGCGCCGGAGTTGGTGTTGAACCACGCATTCAGGTTCTCAGTCGCGTCCTGGCACTCGATGAGCGAGAGCTGGACCACGCCGCCCAGGGCCTGCTCTATGCAGGTCTTGAGCACGACCGCCTGATTCGTGGCGGTCTCGTTGTAGGCGCTGTAGGGGTAATCGAGGACGATCGGGTTCTCAGCGCTCACCTCGTAGCCCATGGCGCCGAGCTCCTCAATGGCGAGTTCGAGCTCGCTCAAGGCGTTTTCCACGTTGTACCAGCCGTCAAAGCCGTCGCTGGAGTGGTTTTCCTCGTCCCAAACCTTGAAAGGATATCCGTCGGCCGTGACCTGGGCCTGGACTATCTCGCCGTAGAAGGTGCCCGCCTCAAAGCTCGTGGGCGTGCCGTTTATATCAACAGTGACGTCCTCCTCCAGGCTGACGAAGTCGCCGGGCACATAGCTGTTGCGCAGGCAGACATACTTGAGGTCCTCGCCCAGGCTCTGGGAGATGTAGCTGGCGCGGTCGATGGAGTAGCCGAGGGCCAGGCGGAAGTGCTGGTTCTGAAGGGCCGCGCGGCTGACTTCCTTCTGCTCATCGGTCTTCTGCGACACACAGGCGCCGTCCGGGACGTTCGCGTAGACCTGGCGGTTCTCGTTAAACCACATAAGGAAAATGTTCGTGACGTTGGGCGCTACGTGGACGTACTTGTCGAAGTTGCCGTCCTTCTTTGCCATTTCAAGCTGGGCGGTGTCGAGCACCATGGTGGTACCTACGCCGTTCACGGTGAAGTCGTTGTACTCGCGGGTGACGTCGCTGCCGTCGTCATAGATGAAGTTCACGGCCTTTATCTGGACGTTTTCGGCGTTCCAGTAGCTCTCGTTGGCTATGTAGTTGATGGAGTTCTTATCCGTGACGTTCGTGCACAGGTAGGGGCCGCAGTAGGCGATATGGTCCTGATCAGTGCCGTACATATAGGTGCTGCTGGCTATGGCCTCGTCGTACTCCGCTATGCCGAACACGCCGCCCTGGCTCAGATAGTAGTTGCGGCTCATGGGGGTGAAGCAGGCGTCGGCTATCATGGTCATGAAGTACGGGCACTCCTCAGTGAGCGTGTACTGGAGGGTGTGGTCGTCAACAGCCTTGACGCCGACTGTGGAGAAGTCCGTCGTCTCGCCGTAAACGTAGGCGTCGATGCCCTCAAGCACGCCAAGGAGCATGTTTATGGCGCTGCCGCCCGCGTCGGCCACATGCTGCAGGCCCGCGACCCAGTCGTCTGCAGTCAGCTCAGCGACCTGGCGGCCCTGGCTGTCCACCCAGGCCACACCTTCGCGGATGTAGAAGGTATAGGTCAGGCCGTCCTCGCTGACGTCATAACTCGTGGCGAGATGGGGCTGGAGCACGCCCTCGCTGTCGTACTGGTAGAGGTAGTCGATGAAACTCGCGTCGTCGTGGAAATCCCCGTCGCTAAGGAAATCCCAGGTGGTGCCGACGCGGTCGAAGGTGGTGGTGGCGGTGTCGGTAAAGGTGTATCCCTTCTCGGTCAGGTACTCTACGGCGCTCTGGGTATAGGTACCGGTGCCGGTGAGCTCGTACCAGAGCTCAACGAGGTGCTCATAGTCTTCGGTGGTTATTATCTCGTTGGTAAGCACCATCTGGTCAAAGTAGACACGGTCACCCAGCCAGGAGGCGTAGCCGCCCGCGCGGAAGGGCATGCGGCTCATTGCATAGCAGCCGCCCGCGGTGTACATCGGCGTGGCGACGCCGCTCTCGAGGAACTTGGCCTCGGATATTGCCATCAGCGCCCAGCGCTCGCTGAGCGTCTCGGCCTCAAAGGCAGCCATATAGGCGTCGTAAAACTCGCCCATCGCGGCCATGTAGATGTCCTCGTCGTTTTCGAGGATGCCGCCCTCGGCAGGGGTCTCCTCGCTCGGTGAGGGCGTGTCCGTGGTCTTCGCGGGCGTGTCCGCGCCTCCGCAGGCGGCCAGCGAGAGCACCATGGCGAGGCACAACGCCAGGGCCAATGCTTTTTTTATCCAGTCTCTCATCTTTTTCTCCCCCTTCAAAGATCTATATCCAAACGCCGCTCAGGGCAGCGGTGTTCAGGACAGTTCTTTGCGATACCCCTAGTCCCTATATATTTTGATGAATAAGCTGTTAAATAGCTAAAGCGCCGCATGCCACAGTGGCATTTTGGCCGTTTTTTACCGTTTCAGGCCGTATGTGTCCCTTAAGCCTCTCTGCCGTTGGGGAAGAAGGAAGAGTGAAGGATATGCAGGGGAAATGAATCCTTACATACCAAATACGGGTATAAAAAACCTCCCCCGTGTTGGGGGAGGTCCGGGTTTTATTTTGCTTAAAGGCCGAGCACCTCGTCCAGGGAGCAGCGCTCAAGTTCCGCCCGCGGTGCAAGGACGCAGACAGCGGGCTTTTCAAAAACCTGTTCCAGCTTCTCTGCAACTGCAGCGAGGTCGGCGCAGCTGCCGCCCAGCAACTGCGCTCTGCGGGCGCGGCGCATTTCATAGGTTATGCCGCGGAAATAGAGGTCGTCGGCCTCCTCGCCTTTGGCGCGCGGAGTGAGCAGAGGCTCCCCGGCTGCGACGGCGCCGGTTATGAGGCCGTCGAGGTCCGGCCCGCCTGAGGCGAAACCGCGCAGGAACTGCGGCGCCCCGGCGTAGGTCCGAAGCGTTGCAGCGGCGCTCGGGTCGCGGTAGGAGTAGCAGCCGTCGAAGCCGCTCACGCGGGTCACCATGCCTGTGCCGTAGGCCCCGCCCTGCACACGGACTGCGTTCCAGAGGTATTCGAGCGAGACGACGCGCCCTGCCAGCTGCCAGCGGCCGTCCAGCCCTCCGCCGAGCCCGCCCATGGCGGCATAGCCGACGTCGGAGGGTATCTCTATGCCCTCCCGGCGCAGGCCGCGCGCGGCGATGCCGGCGCCGGACACGCCTGCGCCCTCCGGAAGGGAGCCGACCAGCGCGGCCACGGCCTCGTCCACCTCCGCGCTGCGCTTGCCCGTCACGCTGACAGTCAGCCCGCGGCGGCCGATGATCCGCCCTGCCAGAGCGGTCAGCGTCTCCGAGAGCGCGGTGAAGTCCGTCCCTGCTGCCTGCCGCTTGAGCCAGCAGTAGCAGTCGTAGCCGTTGGCCCACTCGTTTGCGGCGGCGCCCGCCGTGAGCTGGGAGGCCGCGCGGCCCATGGCGGAGGCGTGGCCGTTGTTTACAAGCTGCTGCTGCATCGCCGTGCGCCGCTGGCGCAGGATATCGGTAATCTCCCTCTCAGAATTGAGCCGGCTGCCTGTCAGCACCTCTGAGAGCAGGCCGAGGGCCTTGCCCATGCTGCTCTCCAGCGCGCTGACCCTGGCGGTCAGCTTCGCGCAGTAGCGCTCCGCGCTTCGCTCGTAAACATCTACGGAGAAGCTGAGGCTGCCGCAGTGCAGCCGTATCAGGCTGCTGAGCTCCTGCGCCGTGTGGTCAGCGGTGTCCACCTTTCCCAAGAGCTCACCCAGGAAGCTCGCCGCCGCTGTCTCCTCCCCGCCCAGGCCCGTGATATCGAAATAGAGCGAGACATAGCTTATGCCGGGCGCGGGCAGCTCGTGACGCAGCAGCGTCACGCCGCAGATGCTGTCCTCCTGCGTGGGATACTCCTCCGGCTCAGGGCTTATGTCGCTGAGCTCAAGCCTGGGCAAAGTCGCAAGGGCCTCCGGGCTGTCCGAGCCCGCCTGCCATGCCTCAAGCGCCGCCTGCTGCGAGGCGATGAGCGCGCGCTCCTCGCTGCTCCAGGCGGCGGCTATGGCCTCCAGCTGTTTCGCGTCGCCCTCGCGCCGCTCCTCGCCCGCCGTGTGGGAGGGGACCATGACGACCTCGCAGCCATGGGGGTTCTCCAGCAGCACCGTGCGGATGAGCTCCTCAAAATAGCCCTCTCCCATTCTGGCGCGCAGCCTGTCGAAGAGATCTCCGACCTCCACCAGCGCCTCGGGCTTTCCACCGTGCAGCCAGCTGTCGAGCACGCCGAAGCTGATGCCAAGGCCCTGCGGATAGTAGCCATAGTCCCGCTCGCGCATCTGAAACTCCAGATTCGCCATCGCAGCCTCCAGCTCGCCACGGTCAAGGCCGTTTTCGGCCAGGTCCGCAAGAACAGTGCGCAGCTTCTCCCCGGCGGGAGCGAGCTTGTCCTCGCTGAGGTTGCGTATCTCAAGCTTTATGAATGGCTGGGCGCAGCCGTCCCAGAGCATCATGCTGACCGCTTCGCCCAATCCTGCGGCAAGCAGCTCCCGCGTGAGCACGGATTGGTTGTTGCCACACAGGACGGTGCATAGCAGCTGCATTGCCGTCATGCGCTCGCGGTCCGTTATCTCCCCCGCCACACGGCCCCAGGCAAGACGGTAGCGTTCGCCCTCGTCCGCCTCTGCGGGCAGCTCGTAGGCGACGCGCTGCTCCGGCGCGCGTACGGGCCTTTGCAGCCCCGGCACGGGCAGGCGCTCCCCCGGCTCGGCGGAGGCGAGATATTCCCCGTCCAGGATGCCGAGCACGGCGTCGATATCCACGTCGCCGTCGAGGAAGACGTAGGCGTTCGACGGGGAGTAGAAGCGGCGGTGGAAGTCCAGAAACTTCTCGTACGTGAGCTCGGGGATGTGCTCCGGGTCGCCGCCGGAGACGAAGCGGTAGGGCGTGTCCGGGTAGAGCGCACGCATGATGGCGTTCTCCTCCAGCTCATCTGCGTCCGCAAAGGCGCCGCGCATCTCGTTATAGACCACGCCCTTGCGGCCCGGCCTGCCCTCGGCGTCGAGCTCGTAGTGCCAGCCCTCCTGGCGGAAGATCTCCGGCCGGCTGTAGATGAGCGGGCGGAACACCGCGTCGAGGTAGACGCGCATGAGGTTAAGAAAGTCCTTGGGGTTGCGGCTGGATATGGGGTAATAGGTCTTGTCCGGGAAGGTCATGGCGTTCAGGAAGGTGTTCATGGAGGTCTTCATGAGCTCCACGAAGGGCTCCCTGACGGGATAGCGCTCCGAGCCGCAGAGCACGGAGTGCTCCAGGATGTGAAAGACTCCGGTGTCGTCCTCCGGCAGGGTCGGGAAGGCGATGCCGAAGGTCCGGTTGACCTCGTCCCGTTCGAGCCAGACGAGCTCCAGCCCCGTGCGCTCATGGCGCAGGTGGTGCATGACCGCGCCGAGCTCCGGCAGCGGCTGAGTGCGCAAAACTGCAAAGCCGTGATTTGTTGTTCCGCTGAGCATGTTTCTCCTCCTTGGTCATCTTTCCGATATTATAGCCCAAACGCCCCTACCATGCCACATATTTTTCCGCATGGCAAATACATGCTTGAAACCAGCTCGATTTAAAGATACAATATATAGATATAGTAAAAGTCTGACGCCCAAGTACATTATCCAGCGGCAAACCCGCCCGAGAGAGGGGAGTTTCAATGAAAAAACGACTTGTCAGCATCCTTCTGGTTTTGATTTTCCTCACCGCGCTTACCCCCGCGAGCGCGTATGACCCGTATGAACCGATCCTGGTCGCAACGGTCGAGCGCGACGGGCACTCCGTGAGGTTTTACGCAAACATATCCAACGGCTTTAATCGTGTCACGGCCATGTATGAGGCTTTTGATTATGCCAAGGGTACAACGGCGACTGTCAGCTTGGAAAACGAAATCTCGTTGGCTGCCGGAGGCGATAGAGGCGAGACCGTCGTAATAGATGACCCGAATTCCAACATCACCGTCAAGCCCGGCGGATGGAACGGCGGGATTGTCAGCCGCTCGCCCAACCCTGTTTTCAAGGTTACCGCCGGTTCCCTGACGCTGAGCGGCCTCACGACCCATGCGCAGTACCTCATCGAGGCAAGCGGCGATGGCACGCATGTCGCAGTTGAAAACTGCAAAGTCATCTCAGGCGGCGAGTACGATTGCTGCATACAGGTCTCCGGCGGAGCCAGCCTCAGGGTGGCCGACAGCAATATAAGCAAATACCATACGGCCATCGAAGTCATAGGCAGCCCCGTGAGCAGGACTACCGCCGTCATCGAGGGCTGGACCAGCCAGGCGATCCTCGCCGACGTATACGCCGTATCCGTCACGAACGGCGCGAGCATCAGCGTGAGCGGCAATACCCTGCTGCAGGCCGACGACTCCCTGGGCGGCTGCGGCCTCTATGTGGACGGCAGCAGCTCCGCCTCGCTCTCAGGCGGGCGGTATCAAGGCACGATCTACGGGTCGGAACGCGGCGGCGCCGTCAGGTGCGAGGGCGCTTTGACCATCGGCGGCCTGCTTGAGGACGGCTTCACCTTCTATGACGAGTCCGGCAAGGCCGTCGGCGATGACACGCTCGCCAGCCAGCTGCTCAACGACAGCCAGACTTACAGCGTCGGGCAGCTGAGCGACGACGACAACAACCCCGTGGCGATAGTCACCACGGCGGACGGCAGGAAAACGCAGTTCTTTGCGGACAAGTACGGCGGCGCGACCGGCGCGCTCTGCGCGGCCTGGGAATACGCCGACAACGGCGGCTCCGCCTCGCTGCTGCTGGTCAGGAGCGTGACCTATGCCGACTCCTCTCCCCTGCAGCTCATCTCGGGCGGCAGCCTCACGCTGAACATGATGTCCGGTGTGACGCTGACCAATAACACAAACTGCATAAACGAGCTCATCCAGCTCACAAGCGGCACGCTCCGCATCGAGAGCGGGAACCTCAGCTCCGCGGACAAGACCGCCGTCCGCGTCGTGGACGGTGAGCTCGAAGTCTGCGGCGGCAGCATAGCCGTCACCGGCGCTGCGAACGCCATCCTGGCCCACAGAGGGGCCATGGTGAACATCATCGACGGGCAGATAAGCCTTGACGGCTGCGCCGATAACGGTTATGCCGCGGTCTACGCCGAGGCTGGCAGCAGCGTGGGCATTGCCGGCGGCGAGATAAGCCTCACGGACTGCGCCGGGAATGACTGCGCCGCGGTCTATGCCGAGGCGGGCAGCACCGTGGGCATCTCCGGCGGCGAAGTCAGCCTCTCGGACTGCACAGGCGAAGGCTGCGCCGCAGTTTATGCCGCTCAGCCCGGCGCAGTGCAGCTCTACGGCGGCGTATTCAACAGCAGCGGTACGGCCTTCAAGACCACCGGCAGCGTAAAGGACATGCTGGCCTCCAACTTCTTCTTCTACCGCGGCGAGGAAGGCAGCGAGAAGCTGGTTGAGAACGAAGCTGAACTGAGCGCATCGTCCCTCGGCAATAATGAGCGTTTCACCGTGCTGATGGGCCAGCACTGGCAGGTCGTGGCCACGGTCACGACCGATGACGGGACGCGGAACTTTACGATGGACGGGCAGACTGCGGAGCAGGCGCTTGCGGAGGCCATGGACTACGCGGACAGCATCGGCAAGTCCACGCTGACGCTGCAAAGGAGCGTCGATATAACCCGGCCCCTGCAGGTTTACGGCAACGACACCGTCCTGACGCTGGAGATGGCGGGAAGCTCCGTGCTCACCATGCAAAGCGCGGCGGAGGGCGTCATCCAGGTCCTGAACGGCGAGCTTGTGCTCGATGGCGGCATCATACGCGCGGGCGGCGAGGGCGCGGTCGGCGTAAAAATGAGCGGCGACAGCCGCGTCAGGGTGACCGGCTGCGAGATAGACGCGGGCAGCGCCTCCGGCTCCGTCGCCGTCAGCGTTGCGGACGACGCGCACCTGGAGCTCACGGGCGGCGAGCTGCTGGGCGAGACCGGCGTGCGCCTTGAAAGCAGCGAGCTTGCCAGTACGCTGACCATCTCCGACCTCGCCTACGTCAACGGCAGCGCCTACGGCGTCTACGCCGAGAGCGGCAGCATAGACTTCACCGGCGGGCTTGTCAGCTCCGGCGGCTGCGGCATCTACCTGAACTCTACGAGCAGCGTGAGCCTCACAATGAGCAGCGGCGCCACCGTCGTCGCGAAGGGCAGCGGCGAAGCCGTCGGCGTGCTGCTAAGCAGCAGGGCTGAGGCCGTCATCGGCGGCGGAGCAAGCATCGAGGCAAGCTCCACCGGCGGCAGGGCCTACGGCGTCAGCCAGGCCTCTGGCAAGCTCACGGTCACAGGCAGCGCCTCCGTGAGCGCCGCGTCCGGAAGCGGCCAGGCCTGCGGCGCCTTCCTGACCGGCGGCGAGGCGGCCATAAGCGGCGGCAGCTTCGAGGGCAGCAGCTCTGTCAGCGGCTCCGCCAGCGGCCTCGGCGTTGGGGCGAATGCCACTTTGTCGCTCACCGGCGGCAGCTTCACGGCCTCCGGCGGATACGCCGTGACGGCCTTTGCCACGGACGACAACGTCGGCAGGCTGCTGGGAGAAGACTGCGCCTATTTTGACAGCGAGGGAACCAAGCTTGACGGCTCAAGCGTCCAGCACCTGGGCGAAAACGGCAGCGTCACCGTCAAGTCCGGGACGTCCACCGGCGTAGATGTCGCCATACTTGAGGTGGGAGTCGAGAGCACAACCTACACGACCGACGATTATGACACCCCGTTCGACGCACTGAAACAGGCGTTTGCAAACGCAAACGGCAAGACCGCCACGCTGACGCTGCTGACGAGCGTCGAAGCGGATGCGAATAGTCATTTCAATATAGGCAAAAACACCAACCTCACGCTGAAAATGGTGGACGGGGCGGTTTTGAGCGGAACGGACGAGGGTTATTCTGGCTCTTCTAATGTTTATGATGGCTTGCTGTCGGTTACTGACGGCGGCACGCTGACTTTTGCCAGCGGCACTATCAATGGCACGCTCCAGAATAAAAATTCACGTTTGATAAGTGTTGCACACAGCGATTTCAACATAACCGGCGGCCAAATCAACTGCGAATGTGCCGCTTCATCTCAGTATGTCGTGTATGCAATTTCCAGCCTCGACCACATAATCACCATGAGCGGGGGCGAGCTAAACCTCACAGGCACAGGCGCTGACGACGCAAATTATGGCATGTTTATTGAAAAATGTTATTTAGACATCACCGGCGGACGGATCACATCCGACGATGTGGGCGTATATCTCTATGAAAGCGAGGCCTACATCGGCGGCACGGCTGAGATACGGGCCAAGACTTCCGCCATTAAAACTTATGACAACAAGCAGCTCGATCTGTACGGCGACGCGGTCATCCAGAGTTCGGGCAAGGGCCTGGACGCTACCGGGAAAAGTTACACCAATGTCTACGGCAGCGTCAACATCACGGGCTCGGAATACGGCATCATTTTGACCAAATTCTTGACCGAATACGGCAGCCTGAACGTGTCCGAGCAGCCTGTCATTGCGGGCGGCACGGCCCTGCGTGTCGAGGGCGGCAGCGCGAGCCTCAGCGGCGGCAGCTATGTCAGCCTCGGGGCCTCGAACTGCGTGACGGTGGCGGAAGGCACAACCGTCGCCGGGCTGCTGGCCGAGGGCTATTCGTACTTCACCCCGGACGGGGCCGAAATCGAAGTCAAAGATACCGATACCTCCCTGCCCGCGCAGATGGCGGTCGTCAAGTCCAAGGACGCCGGCGAGCTGAGCGGCAGCGTTAAAATCAGCGGCGAGCTGAGATTTGGCACCGAACTGACTGCCCCAGCGAATGTGACCTCTCCCGAGGACCCCGGCGAACTCACCTACAAGTGGTACCGCTGCAATGACGGCAGAGGTACGGGCGCGGCCCTCGTCGGCAGCGACAACGAATACATCCTGACCGCCGCGGACATTGGCAAATACATAAAGGTCACCGTCACGGCGGCGAATGTCGTCGGCATCCTGTCCGACACGACGTCCAGCGCCGTGAAAAAGGCAAGCGGCCCGGCCGCGCCGACTAACCTGAACGTAAATGAGGACGGCGAAATCACGGGCGTGGACGCCACCATGGAGTACGCCGACAACTCCGGCTTTGCCGGGGCCAAGACCTGCCCCGAGGGCAGCATCAGCGGCCTTGCCGGCGGCACCTACTACGTCCGCTACAAGGAGACGGCCACGCACGAGGCCAGCGCGGCCGTCACGGTGACCGTTCTCTCCGATGCCCCCATCCAGACGCTGACGGTGAACGGCAATAATATAATTGTTAACTACAAATACGACCCGACCAAACTGCCCAGCGGCGTCAGCTACGACACCCGCTACAACACCCTGACCGTGAGCGAAACGACGCTTGACGCGGCGGGTTTCGTGCTCGTCGGCAGCACGACGCTCCTCTTCACCGGCTCGGGCAACAGCATCACGAACCTGAGCGCCGTCGCCGGCGGGACGCTCGACATCCAGGGCAAGGCCAGCCTCGCGCTGGAGAGCAGCGACGGCAAGACCTACGAGGTCTCGGGCGAGCTCACGACCGGCGGCACGGCCTACCGCTTCTACGGCAGCGTAAACGGCGGCTGGGCGGGCATCGCCTACGTGGGCAATGAAGGCACCCTCAGCGGCAGCTACGCCTTGAGCGGCGACGCCGCCGTCATCAGGGCGGGCGACACCCTCACCGTCCCGGCGGGCGCGCAGCTCACGAACAACCTCACCCTCACGAACAACGGCACCCTCATCATTGAGAACATGAACAGCATCTCCGGCAGCGGCACGATCTCCGGCGGCAGGAACATCATCCTCGACCCCGGCGCGGCGCGGCTCACGATAAGCCTGCCCCAGAGCACGGTCTACGACGGCAAGACGGACTACGCCGCGCAGATAAGCCTCGTCCTGAAGGACAAGCTCGTCATCCAGGGTGCGGAGTTTGAGTTCGACGCCTCCGGCTGGACGATGCAGCTCACGCGGGACGGCAAGGCCGTCACCTCCGCCGTGGACGAGGGCCTCTACACCGTCGTGTTCAGCCGCGGCGGCGTCAGCGTCGGCCCCGCCTGCTTCAGCGTTACCCGCGTGAACCTGCCCGACGCCATGAGCTACCCCGTCGTCGTCGAACCCTCGGAGCACGGCTCCGTCACGGCCTCCAGCGACTGGGCCGTGGTCGGCAGCGAGGTCAGGCTCACCGTCACGCCCGACGAGGGCTGGCGGCTCGGCAGTCTCAGCGCCGTGGGCCCCGACGGCGCGCAGCTCGCGCTCAGGAGCCTCGGCGGCGGCAAATACGCCTTCACCATGCCTGGCGGCAAGGTCACGGTCAGCGCCGTGTTCGTCCGGGGCGAGGGCCTCGGCTTCACGGACGTGGCCCCGGGCGCGTGGTATTACGACGCCGTGGCCTACGTGAGCGAAAACGGCCTCATGAACGGCGTGGACACCGGCATATTCGACCCCGACGGCAGCCTGACCCGCGCAATGGTCTGGACCATCCTGGCCCGCATCGAGGGCGCGGACACCGAGGGCGGCGAGACCTGGTATGCCAAGGCCCGCGACTGGGCCATGGAGACCGGCGTCTCCGACGGCACGGACGCCATGGGCGCCATCACGCGAGAGCAGCTCGTGACCATGCTCTGGCGCAGCCGCGGCGAGCCGGTCGTGGACTTCCTGCTCACGGCCCGCGACGCGGACAGGATCAGCTCCTGGGCCTACGAGGCCATGCGCTGGGCCGTCAGCGAAGGCATCATCGAGGGCGACGAGAACGGCTTCATCTCCCCCGCCGCCACCGCCACGCGCGCCCAGGCCGCGGCCATCATCATGCGCTTCATCGAGGGCGCGAAGTAATAGCAAACCGGGGCCGGTCTCGCCGGCCCCGGGTAAAGGCAAGGGCCGTGGGAGCAGCTGCTCCCACGGCCCGGTTTTTGCGTTGTGCTGTATCTTACAGCGCCTCAAGCGCTTCCTTGTAAGCGGCGAGGTCGTCTTCCGTCACCATGTCCTCGATATAGGGCAGGGCGTCGTTGAAAATGAAGCTGCGACCGACCTCAAGCAGCGGGTGCTCCAGCACCGCGGGGATGTACTTGTTTATGAGTTCCATGATCTCCGGAGTGTCGAGCATTTCGCCGACGGTGGTGGCCTCAAAGGAATACTTCGCCATTTTTCTTTCCTCCCAAATTTAAATTTGATTTATTCTATCGCTTCCAGCGCCGCTTTCAGTGCGTCGCGCTTCTCCTGGGGTATCTTTTTCTGGCTGTCGAGCACCACGCCGACCGGCTTGCCCTTGACCAGCTTGAGCAGCGGGCTCTCCAGCGCCGCGGGCAGTATCTCCTTGAACACCGCTACGCAGCGTTCATCCGCCAGCAGGTCGCCTATCTTGCTGTCCCAACCGTATTTTCCCATACATTTCTCCTTTCTTCAAGACTTCTTTGCAGCGCAGCCGATTTCGAGGCCCTTGTTGAGCGCCTTTCTGTTGAGCTCCACGATCTCCGCGCCCTTGGCCGCGAACTTGTGCTCGAGGCTCGCCATGAAAACCGCCGGGTCGAGCATCCCGGAATAGCCCAGCATTGCTCCGATGAGGATAATGTTCGCTATCTTGTCACTGCCAAGCTCGTGTGCCAGGTCGTCCGCGGGGACGTCCACGACCTCTATGTCCGTCCGCTTGAGGACCGAGGTCGTGCGATTTATATTCCGCACCAGCACCCCGCCGGGCTTCAGCTCCGGCGTGAACTTCTTGAACGAGGTCTCGTTCATGACAATGAGGCCGTCAGACTGCTTGGGCAGGGGCGAGACTATCTCGCTGTCGGAGACGATGACCGTACACTTGGCGCTGCCGCCGCGCTGTTCGGGGCCGTAGAGCGGCATAAAGGTCGCGTGAAGGCCGCCCTCGACCGCGCTGCCAGCCAGCGACATTCCTATGGACATTACGCCCTGGCCGCCCGAGCCTGAGATTATGAGCGTGAATTTCATATCACTCAGCCTCCTTTGCCGTCTTGTCCACGAAGACGCCGCAGGGGAAGTACTTCATGGTGTGTTCCTCCATGAACTCCAGCGTCTTGACAGGGGACATGTGCCAGTTCGTCGGGCAGTTCGTCAGCAGCTCCACGAAGGAGAAGCCGAGGCCCTCCACCTGGTTCTGCATGGCCTTCTTGATGCCCGCCTTCGCCTTGCGGATGTTCGCGGGGTTGTTCAGCGAGAACCTGGCGACGTACACCGGGGCCTCAAGTTCCTTTATGAGCTCGCACATCCTCAGCGGATAACCCATGGTGTCCGGGTCGCGGCCGTAGATGCAGGTGGTGGATTTCTGGCCCACCAGCGTGGTCGGGGCCATCTGGCCGCCGGTCATGCCGTAGGTGGAGTTGTTCGCGAAGAAAATGGTGATATGCTCGCCGCGGTTGGCGGCCATCATGACCTCCGAAAGGCCGATGGATGCCAGGTCGCCGTCGCCCTGATAGGCAAAGACGAGGACGTCGGGGCGGCACCTCTTTATGCCCGTCGCCACGGCGGGAGCCCTGCCGTGGGCAGAGGTGACCATGTCGAGCTTCCAGTAGAGACTGTTCATGGTAGAGCAGCCGACGGGCAGTACGTTTACGACTTTCTCAGCGACGCCCAGTTCGTCGATGGCCTCGGCGATGAGCTTAGTCGCGAGCGAGTGCAGGCAGCCGGGGCAGAAGCCGCTGGACAGAGGCAGCAGGCATTTCGGTTTTGTATACACCTTCTCAACCGCCATCACTGCTCACCTCCTTCAATGATCTTGCGCACAGCGGCCTTTGTGCTCTCATCGTCGAGCAGTATGCCGCCGCTCCTGCCGTACTCATACACCGGGGCCCGGCCGAGCACCTGCAGCTCTATGTCTTCACGCATGAGCGCCGGGATGGACATCTCTATGTCTATCAGGCCCTTCACCTTCGTGTAGTCCAGGTTCGCAATGCTCTTTTTCGGGAAGGGGAAGAGCGTGATGGGCCTGATGAGGCCGAGCTTTATGCCCTCCTCGCGCAAGTCGATCACGACCTGCTTGGCGACCCTCGCGCTGATGCCGTAGGCCACGATGACCCATTCAGCATCCTCTACCATGAACTCTTCGACCCTGACGTCGTTCTCCTCCCAGCGCTTGGTGCGCTGGACGGCCAGTTTGTTCTTGCCTTCGAGGCCGGCCTCGGGGTAGATCGGGGTGATGAGGTGGCCGCCGCGCTTCGTGCCGTCATAGCCGACGGTCCAGCTCTTGCAGGGGCTCTCGGGCAGCTCCTTCATCGGCGGAAGCTCTACCTCCTCCATCATGGTGCCGAGGCAGCCGTCCATGAGTATCATGACCGGGCTGCGGTCGCGCTCGGCGTACTCCGGAGCGTCGTAGACGATGTCCACCGCCTCCTGCACCGTGTACGGAGCAAAGACCAGCATCCTGAATCCGCCGTGGCCGGCGGCCTTGGTGGCCTGGAGATAGTCCTGCTGCGCGGGCTGGATGGAGCCGAGGCCCGGGCCGCCGCGCTGCATGTTCACGATGACCGCGGGCAGCTCCGCCGCGGAAAGATAGCTTATGCCCTCGCTCTTGAGCGATATGCCGGGGCTGGAGGAGCCGGTCATGGCCCGGACGCCTGTCGCCGCCGCGCCGTAGACCATATTTATGGACGCGACCTCGCTCTCGCCCTGGACGAAGCAGCCGCCGACCTCGGGCAGGCGCCAGGACAGGTACTCGGGCAGCTCCGACTGCGGGGTGATGGGGTAGCCGGCGAAGAAGCGTATGCCGCCCCTGACCGCGGCCTCGCCTATGGCCTCGTTGCCTTTCATGAATTCCTTAGCCATTCTCAACCCTCCACCTTTACGATCTCCATCGCCGCCTCGGGACACACCACGGCGCAGGTGCCGCAGCCTATGCAGCCCTCCAGGTCGATGACCGGATAGTAGTGGCCCTTCGAGTTGCGCTTATCCCCGAACGCGATGACTTTCTTTGGGCAGAACTTCACGCAGAAGCCGCAGCTTTTGCAGAGATTCGCCACCACGCTTGCTTTGTTCATTACATCATCTCCTAAGTTTCAGCCCTGATACTGCTTGTCGTAGTTCTTCTGGATGCAGGAAATTATCTTGGTGATCATGTCGTTGGCCGGGGTGGGGATGCCGAGCGCCTTGCCGTATTTGGAGATGGCGCCGTTGAGCGTGCCTATCTCGGTCTGGCGCTTGAACATGAGCACGTCCTGGGCCATGGAGGGGAAGTAATCCTCTATGGTGCCGCCGCCGACGGAATTGCGCAGCTCAGTCATGAAAGCGGAGGCGGTCATGGGGCAGCCCTTGGCTGTAGCGACGGCACAGCACTCTGTGACTACCTGGATCGCAAGACCCGCGCCGTTCATGTCCTTCATGATGTCCTTGGCTTTGAGCCTGAGTATGGCGGAAAGCGGGTTGAAGGTGCAGTTCGTTATGATTTTCTGCCAGAGGTGCGGCCGCACGTCGTCCCAGTATTTGCAGGGGCAGCCGCCGGCGTTGAAGAGCCTTTCAAGCTCGGCGCCCGCCGCGTCCGTGAGCGGCCCGTGTTCGACGGGGCCGAAATTCATCTGCAGGCCGTCCGCCGAGGGCGAAGAGATGCACTTGCCCGGCTCAGGCAGCTCGGTGCCGAGCACGCCGCTGCCGTAGATGACCCTGTCGCCGGGGACGACCTTCACCAGCTTGTCCTCGTTGCCCAGGCCGTTCATAAGCGAGACGAGCACCGTCTCCGGACCGATGCAGGGCGCCGCGCCCTTGAGCGCCGCGTCCAGCTGCGGGGTCTTCGTCATGAAGATGACGATATCCATGATCCCGATGTCGTCGGCCGAGTACGCGGTCTTGAAGCCCGTGAGCTGATGGGTCTCGCCGCCGTTTACGGCGAAGGTAAGCCCGTCTGCGGCTATTTTGTCCATGTGCTCCTTGTAGGGGTCCACCAGCGTCAGATCGGCGCCGCCGAGCCTCAGATAGCCTGCGAACACGCTTCCCGCGGCGCCCGAGCCTACCATTGCTATTTTCATTCTTTCTTTCCTCCTTTTTCATTCTTATATCAAAAACGTACTTCCTGTTTTACTGTCCGCGCGCAACCATGGCCTCGAATGTCGCTATGGTCTTGTCGCAGTATTTGGCCCACTCCGTCTCGTCCACGAAGGCGCTTTTCTCGCCCGCGAGCACCCTTTTGCCCTTGCCCTGGGTGCCGTTGCAGTATGTGTGGCTGCCGAGGCAGATGTCCACCTTCTCGCCGCGAATCCGTTTCAGCCCCGGCACAAACCAGTCGCGCTCGGAGGGGTCCAGGCCGTGCGCTGCATAGTATTCAAGCATCATGGAGTTTATGCCTGCGCCGCCGTGCATCCCGCAGCGCCTTGCCTCCCCCGCCTCGTCCACGGCGTCGAAAAAGAAACTGAATGTCCCACGGGAGTGTCCCGGGGTCGAGAGGCAGAGCACCTCCGTGTTCCCCAGCCTCAGCACATAGCCGTCCTCCAGCAGCACGTCAGGCTCAAAAAAGCCGTCAAACTCCGCCCCGACCAGCTCTGCCAGGGAGAGATCGTCGTTGCCCCTCACCGTGTCCGCGTCGCCGGCGCCAATGTAGGTCTTCGCCTCCGGCGCGAGGCCGAGCAGCAGCTTCGTCGCGCCCGCGTGGTCGTAGTGCCCGTGGGTGTGCAGGATGGCCTTCACCTGCCGCGGCTCAAAGCCCAGCTCCCAGAGGCCCTGCACGACCAGATAAAAGGTCTCAGGCAGGCCGGGGTCTATGAGTATGAGCCCCGCTCCAGTGTCGATGACGTGGCAGGACGAGGGCACGCTTCCGCAGAAATAGAGGTTGCCCCAGATCCTAAAGGGCTCCATGCGCTGCTTCCAGAGCTTCTTCATACCAGGATGCCCAGCTTTTTGGCCTCCGCCGTCAGCTCCTCGCGGAAGGCCGGATGCGCGATGGCGATGAGCCGCTTTGCCCTGACTTCGAGGGTCTCATATTTGAGGTCGGCTATGCCGTACTCGGTGACGATGTATTCGACCTCGGCCCTCGGCGTCGTGATGGGGGTCCCGGCGGGATGGGATATGACGATCTTGGACCTGAGCGTCCCGTCTTTCTCCTTGCGCGTGGATTCAAGCGCTATGAAGGAGTGTCCTCCCTTCGACATCTGCGAGCCACGGACGTAATCGAGCTGCCCGCCTATGCCGCTATACTGCTTGAAGCCTATGCCCTCCGCCGCGACCTGGCCTGTGATGTCCACTTGCATGGCGGAGTTGACCGAAATGACGTTGTCGTTTTTGGCGATTATGTAGGGGTCGTTCGAGTACATGAAGCGCCTAGACTCGCACAGCGGGTTGTGGTCCAGGAACTTGTTGAGCTTCTCGCTGCCCATGGCGAAACCGAAGGTGCTGATGCCCTTGTCGATCGCCTTCATGGAATTGTCCACCGCACCGCACTCCATGAGGTCGGCCATGGACTCGACGAACAGCTCCGTATGTATGCCGAGGTGCCGCTTGTTCTTGCAGCGGTAGCCCATGGCTATGCCCAGGCCGCCTATGCCGAACTGGATGCAGGCCCCGTCTGGGATGCGCTCTGCTATGATGTCCGCTATCTTGTTATCCAGCTCGGAGGGCTCCGAAGCGGGCAGGACGCAGAGCTCCTGAGTCTTGTCAACGACGCAAGTGACATCCTTGATGTTCACCATGTTGTCCACGCCGCGGACATAAGGCACGTTCTCGTTTACCTGCAAAATGACGCAGCGTGCCTTCTCGCAAAGGGCCGTGTCAATGGGTGTGAGTCCGAAGCTCATCATGCCGTCCTCGTCCGGAGGCGTCGCGGCCATCATTATGACGTCGCCCGGATGCACCCGGCTGCGGTCGTCAAAGGTGCGCGAGAGCTGCAGTATCTGCATGTTCACGTGCGAGCCCATCTTGTAGATGAAGGTGCGCTCCGCCGGGCCGAGGAAGAGGCTGTTAACGTTCACGTGCCCGTTGCAGGCCTTGGCCAGAGGCCTGTACAGCCCCCCGCCGAAGCCCATGTAGATGTTGACGTTTTCAAGCCGGTTCTTTTGCGCTCCCAGCTCGTCGAAGAGAGCATAGGGCAGGGATGAAAACATCGTCGAGTGTATCGTGTCCCCGGAGCGCACATGGCTGATCGCCTCCTGCGCCGAGACTATTTTATCAGCGTACTTTTCTTTCCAGTCCATAATTACCTCCGGCAGTTTTGTCAATATGCCTAAATTTATGTCAAATTATCTTTCTTGTCTATGAATACAGTATAAACCCGCGGACTGTTCGCGTCAAAAGCAGAACCGCTTTTGGATTTTACGCAATTAAAGAGGCTTGAAAAAAGCGCAAATCGCTGATTTGACAGTTTGCGCTTTTTTACGGGTGCTGTTTGCAAAGGCAGGCGCGTGGTGATATATTGTCAGCGGAGGGATGGTATGCTCATTCTCTATATACTCGCGGCGTTGCTGGGTATATGTCTTCTTGTTTTCGCCGTGACCTTTGTGCTTTTGAAAATCAACATGCGCCCCGGCAGGGCGCCGGAGCTGGCCGATGTGAGCGTTGCGAAGCGCACGCGCTGGGCGCCCTACGCCGAGACAGTATCGAGGCTCATTCTGGAGCTGTGGGGCCTGCCCTGGGAGGATATTTACACTAGCTCCTTCGACGGCCTGAGCCTGCATGGCAGGCTTCTCAAGGGCCGGAGCGGAGACTGCATAATCCTCGTGCACGGTTACCGCTCCAGCGGCGAAAACGACTTTGCGGGCATTGCGCAGTATTACATAGGCCGCGGCTTCAGCGTACTGCTCGTTGACCAGCGGGCGCACGGGCAGAGCGAAGGCCGCGAGATCAGCTTCGGCACACGGGAGCGCGAGGACGTCCGGCGCTGGGTTGAGTGTGCGCGCGCGAATCTCGGCGGCCGGATCTGGCTGCATGGTATCTCGATGGGCGCGGCAACTGTGCTGATGGCGGCGGGCGAGGGCTTTGAGGCTCCTGTCGAGGGTATCGTGGCGGACAGCTCCTTCACGAGCCCAAGAGATGTCCTGGCCTATCAGATGACGCGGCAATACCACCTGCCGCAGTTTCCCTTTGTGCCGATAGGCACGCTGGCCGGCATGCTGATAGCCGGGCGGGATTTTGCCTTTGGCAGCGTGATAAGGGCGGCGCAGGCCGCAAAGGAGCCTGTGCTCTTCATCTGCGGTGCGGAAGACAGAAGTCTGCCCCCAGGCTCGACCGAAAGGCTACGAGCGGCCCGCGGGGAACGCGACCCCATGCTCAAGGTTCCCGGCGCCAAGCACGCCCTGGGCTGGCTGCGGGACCCGGACGGCTACGCCAAGGCCCTGGACAGCTTTATAAAATGAAAAACGGCAGATGCATTTTGCATCTGCCGTTTCGTTTTGCTGCGATATTTTCGGCGGCGCTGTTCGTGGCTCAGTTCAGGTTGCCGGCTATGGTGTGGTATCTCATGCAGAGATTGTAACAGGTGTCGAGATGTGTTTTCGAGGCGGTCTCAGCCAGCTCGGGCATGCCGAGCGCGATGGCCCTGTAGATGGCCATGTGCTGGCTGGACAGGACTGCAAAGGTCGGGTCGTTGCCTAGCGACGACATGTATTCCTGTGACCTTATGGAGTAATACGAGATGAAGCGCTCAAGCGCCTCGTACATTTTCAGTATGTACGGGTTCCGGCAGGACTGGATTATCTGGTTGTGAAAATCCTGGTCCAGCTCGGAAAAATTGGTGAATTCGCGCTTTTCAAAGGTCCTCTGGAACCTTATCGCGAGGCTGCGCAGCCGCTGCATGTCTACGTTGCCGTTCTGCCTGGCGCAGATATAAGCCGCCGTGCCCTCAAGCGCCTTTCTGGCCATGAAGAGCTGCTCCAGCGAGGCGTGGGAGATGTCAAAAACGTAGTGGCCCTTCCTGGACGGCGGGCTCACCACCAGGCCCTCTTTCTGCAGCTGGTCAAGCGCATCTGAAACAGGCGTGCGGCTGACGTTCAGCAGGTTCGCTATCTTCACTATGCTCAGCCTCGTCCCGGGCGGCAGTCCGCCATAGACGATGGCTTTTTCGATTATGGAATAGACGAGGTCGTTCAGACGCAGAAACGGGTTTTGCTTCTGCGCCTCCTCTATCAGCCCGGGGTGGAAGTATTTTTCGAGGGCATCCATGACACAGCCTCCTTTGCGCGCGGCGCCTTCCCATCAGCTGGATTATAACATATAAAATTTTCTTTTCAATCCGCTTTCTGCTTTTGCGCCGCGCAGCGTCAGGACGGCGTTAGAACCCGGAGATATTGATTATCGGGTGCGATACTAAGCCCAATTATTACTTTTGAGGGCGAAAACATACGTAAGGCAACAAACGGTTGCACATACATAACCACACTCTACAGGCTCAATGTCCGGCGCGAGTGTCGGCAATGCAATGTGCAAACTATCACGCACAGTC